>CAJICA010000172.1_pt1 | contig 15181 bp, 15 predicted proteins | sample 9199501 | NCBI WGS metagenome assembly CAJICA01 (sample SAMEA7708319, study PRJEB35096) | sediment metagenome | biome: marine neritic benthic zone biome [ENVO:01000025]; feature: sediment [ENVO:00002007]; material: shallow marine sediment [ENVO:03000034] sea grass bed [ENVO_01000059] ... | reverse complement strand
CCGCACACTTTCATGGTGATCCCGAGGAGTTCGCTAACCTCGATCGAGTCGCCCCCGATCGTGACCGGTCCGAAGAAATCGTTGCAGCCGGCGTTGCCGCTGATTTGGCCGTCTTCATCGAAGACCACCGTCGGCCGGGGCTCGACCAAGGCGCTCTCGCTGCCAATCTTGGCGACCTGCCAGGCACCGCCGAGGTCAACCGGTCGCGGCCTCGGGACTAGCTCGGCCAACGCGGCGGCCCGGGCCCGCGTCATGTCGACCCAGCAGCCAAGGAACGCGTCGCCGGACCCGGTTCCCGACCCCATTTGGATCTCCCGGACATGACATTCGAGGTTGCGGTACAGCGAGAAGGCCAGTTGCGCCCGCTCGACGGCGCGTGTCGCCCGGCGGCCCCCGGCGGTCACATCAAGGGACTCCTGTGCCGCCAACGCCGCCCGGTAGGCCGTGTCCAGCATTGCGTCAGCCCCCGCCTTGGCATTGTTTAGGCACCCGCTCAATTCGATCCGGTTAGCACTTTCGGCCCAGCACTCGTCCAGCGCGCTTTCGGCTTGTGCGGTCTGGGCAAGCAGCCATGCCGCGGTGGCAACGGTAAGAGCGCGTAGCATCCGAAGTCCCTTCATCTCTCTCAGACCGGTGCCACAGCTCAGCATGGGCCGCGGCCGATTCTCAAGCGATTCCGGGTGGAACCGGGCGCTGAACCGGCGGGCTGATTGCTTGACACTCTTGGGTACCGACTAGACAATGCGGGCAAGCGCCGTGGGCGGTGCAGATCACTTGGGGGCAAAGTGGTTCGACGGAACCTTGGCCTTGCGGGCGCTGGTTGGTTGGCTGCGGCCGTCGCGGCGGCGCCGACGGCGGCGGTGGCGGAAAACGACGATTTCCGGACGCTCGGCGATATTCTGCAATACGCCATACCGATCTCGGGACTGGTCGGGACGTTCGTCGTCGACGACCCGGAAGGGCGGCAACAGTACCTGAAGGCATATGGCACGGCGGCGGCCACGATGGCCGTCGGCAAGGAAGTCTTTGGGAAAATGCGTCCGAGCGGCCGGTCGAACAACTCGTTCCCGTCCAGGCACACCCAGGCGGCGTTCTCGGGCGCATCCTTTATCGCCAGACGCTACGAAAACCCGTGGTTCACGATACCGGCTGTCACCGGGGCCGTGCTGACCGGGGCCAGCCGGGTGCATGCCGACGCCCATTTCGTCGATGACGTGACCGCCGGCGCCGCCCTTGCCATTCTCGCGAATATCGCGTTCGTGAATCCGATCAACCCCGACCTCAATATCGCACCGACGACGATCGGTGATGACGGGGTCGGACTACGCGTTCGATTCGATACCCTGAACGCCGACGGTCCGGGACCGAAGGTCCAGCCGAAGCCGTTCAAAGAGAGGTTCCGGTTCGAGCTGTCGTTTGGCCCGGCATTCTTGGACAAGAATGAAATTACGTCGCCAAGGAGCGGCGGGACCACGATCGACCTGAACGACTTCGACAAATCGGACGACCCGACGACGACGGCAGGCGTGACGCTGGACTACTTCATCGACGATCGGCAAACGCTGTCCGGTTTCTTCAACTTTTTCGAATCGCGCGATACCGGTAGGTTCAGCCAGGCGACCCTGGTCAAAAACGCCGTCTTTCCGGCCAACACGAACCTGAATTCGGCATATCGGTTCGGCGAGTGGACCGGCCGCTACGAGTACGATTTCCTCGACGAAGGCCCGTTCCGATTCAAGGGCGGCGCGGGGCTAACTTTCAACTTCATTCAGTTCGAACTGAAGACAAACGACGAATCTTCGAAAGTCGATATCAGCGAGGCGGCTCTCTTCCCGTTGCTCGTCGGTGAAGCGTCGTACAAGTTCGTTGATAATCTCTCGCTGTTCGGCCGGGCGGAAGGGTTCGTTCTGCCCGATGATGCGTTCGTCTCAGCCTCGGCGGGGCTCAAATGGAATATCAACGAGCGTTGGGATGCCAAGGCGGAATACAACTATCGCTTCAGCAAAGTCGAAACCGGCGATCTGAAGAACGAGGTTGCGTATCAAGGGCTCTTTGCGGCCTTGTCTTATAAATTCTAGGAGCGGAGCACCGATGAACGAGCGACACGTACGGCGGACCATTCTCCTGGGGATCACCGCGCTCGTGCTGTCGGGGTGCGTGGCCTTCGACAACACCGCGCGGTTCCTCGCGGGCCGGCCCCTCGACGAAGAGAAGCTGCAGAACGCGTTCAGCAGCGAATCTGAGCTGCAGCTCACCTGGGCCAACGGTGTCAGCGGGACGATGACGTTTGCGCCCGACAGTACCGTGACGCTGGCGGCCGACGGCCAGGAGATCGCCGGCACGTGGCGCACGGCCGAGCGGATCCAGCTATGCACATCATTCGATGAGGGCGCCGACCGCTGCTTCTTCGTTTTCAAGCGCAGCAAGGGCCGCGTGAAGCTTTACAACGCACCGGACGGTTCGCTTCACGCCAGCGGCACGGGGCTGAGTTAGTATGTCGACAATGCGCCATTTTCGGAGAAATCTTGGTGACGGGAGCAGGGTGCTCCGTCGGGGCCTGGAACGCGTCGGCGCCTGCGCTCTGGCCGCCGGCGTCGCCGCCGCGCCGACCGCCGCCGTCGCACAAAGCGACGATTTCGAGACGTTCGGCGACATCATGCAAATTGCGTTGCCGGTGTCCGCGCTCGCTAGCACGTTTGTCGTCGACGACCCAGAGGGCCGGGCACAGTTCGGCAAGTCCTTCGCCACCGGATTCGCGACCGTCCATGCCGGCAAATTCGGGTTCGAAAAGATGCGCCCCAATCGGAGCAACACGGCATCTTTCCCATCCGGTCACACCTTTTCTGCTTTCTCCGGCGCCGCGTACTTGGGTAGGCGCTATCAGAACCCGTGGTTGACGATACCGGCGTACACGGCGGCAGTGCTGACGGGGGCGAGCCGGGTCAACGCCGACAAGCATTTTGTCGATGACGTAACGGCCGGGGCCAGCATCGCGCTCTTGGCAAACTTCTTGTTCGTCAATCCCATCGACCCCGAGCTGAGCATCGCGCCGACAACGCTGGGCGGGGATGGGGTCGGTGTGCGGCTGCGGCTCGATACTCTGAACGCCGACGGTCCGGGGCCGGATGTCGCGCCGCGGCCGTTCGATCCGAAGTTCCGGTTTGAGCTGTCGTTGGGCCCGTCCTTCCTGGACAAGAACGAAATCACTTCGCCGGAAAACGGTGGCACGACGTTCGACCTCAACGACTTCTCGAAGACTGACGATCCGACGACGACAGCGGGCGTGACGCTGGACTATTTCCTCGATGATCGGCAAACCCTGTCCGGCTTCTTCAACTTCTTCGAATCACGAGACGTCGGACAATTCCGCCAGCCGACATTCGTCAAGAACACGACGTTCCCGGCCAATACGAACGTTAATTCGGAGTACCGGTTCGGTGAGCTGACGGGCAAATACGAGTACGATTTCATTCAGGATGGACCGTTCCGCTTTAAGGCGGGCGGTGGCCTCACCTTGAACTATGTTCAGCTCGACCTCAGTACGAATGACGAATCCTCAAAGATCGAGATCAGCGAAGCGGTGATCTTTCCGCTGCTGCTCGGCGAGGCTTCATACGAGTTCGTCGATAATTTCTCGCTGTTCGGCAGCGGCGAGGGCTTCATCCTGCCCGACGACGCGTTCGTGTCGGCATCGGCGGGGGTGAAGTGGAACATCAACCAGCGCTGGGATGCCAAAGCCGAATACAATTATCGTTTCAGCAAGATCGAGAGCGGCGATCTGAAGAACGAGGTTGCCTACCACGGGATCTTTGCGAGCCTTTCGCACAAGTTCTAGAGGCAGGACGCCGGTAGCCGAGAGGCAACTCGCGAACTCTGTTCGACTGAGACAACCGAACCAGATCGAGCCATTCGGCCCTTCGCCCGACGTTCGTTTGCTGAACGGGTGGGCTCGCGGTCTAGGCGCTTCCTGCTAAGCTGGCAAAGGCATGCGTGGAGATGCCGTTTGCAGGGGAGACGAGGATGGCCGGCCTTTTCCGCACATTCGGTGTCCGGTTCGTGTGGCGATGTGTCATGGCCGTCATTCTGGCCGGCTCGTCTTTGTCCGGTCCTGTCTGGGCGCAAGAGGAAGACAAGATCAGCCAGGAACAGCTGCGGTCGGAATTGCAGAGATTTGCGCTGCAGTTCGAATCGCAGATGGGCGAAGCGGTCGACATTCTGTTGGCGAGTACCACGGACCCACAGCGGCGCCGGCAGTTGCGCGAGGCGCGGGCCTTTTACTTGACCGACCTCCTGCAGATGGCGACGGGTCCCATTCCAGAAGTCAACCTTCTGGACATGGTCGTCTACACAACGCTCAATCGGATCGTCACCGAAGAAGACATCGTGCCGAACGTGCTGGGGGAGTCCGGTGAGCGCGCGCTGGATACACTGCTGCGGCTCGAGCAGGATATCTGGTCGCTCGCCGCGCGCGCCCTTTCCGTCGAACAGCAGCGCGAGTTGCGTGGCGAGATATTCGACTGGCGTGAGCGCAACGTCGACATCTCATACGTCAATGGTGTTCGCATCGGGGATTTCTCCGAACAGTTCTCGGAGTCCAATTTGCTCCGAACGGCGCGACGGGGCTTCTTGTTGCCGGAAGTCAATGCGGCGACCGCGGCCATCGATGAGATTCGGTTGCTGGCGGAGCGGATGTTCTTCTTTACGCAATCGTTGCCGCCCATCATGCGCGCGTTCACGGAGCTGACGTATGTCGGCGTGCTGGCCGAGCCCGAGACCCAGCAGCTTCTGAACGATGCGAACCGGGTATCTTCGGAGCTGGGGCGCTTCAACGATTCGATTGAGCGGACAACCAACACGCTGGAGGCGGCGAGCGCTACCTTTCTTGCCGTGCTCGACGAAACGGATGCCGACGGGGGCGTGACGAAAGCCATAGAGGAGGCGCGGGCGACGGTGGACGCGAGCAGGGAGCTCGTTGGCGAGGTCCGGGAGACATCGGTGGCCGTGGAGCGCGTCGGCCGTGTGGCGGACAGCGTGATCGACAAAGTCCTGCTGTTGTCGCCGCCGGATACGGATCGAGAGGAGGCGCGCCTCGACGTTCGGCTGCTGTTGTCCGATGTTCGCGATACGTCGGCCGATATAGAGCGCTTGACCGTGGCACTCGACGACTTGTTGGGGAAGGTTCCCGAAGAGCATCGTCTTGATCGCCTGGACCGACTCCTCGTGGCGATTGAAGACATCGACACGGCGGCCGGCGACTGGATCCAACAGATCCTCATCGCGGGCGTTATCTTGATCGTCGTGTTTTTGGTCGGCGCGTTGGTGGCTTTGCTGGCCTACGAACTGGCGCGTCGAAGAATTCGCGGTGGCGCCTAATCGCCAGCTGGTGGATGGACCGGTACTAGAGCTGGTCTTCGAGCGGCAGAAGTCGGAAGAAATCCGCTTTGAAGGCTCGCCAGAATCCAACGTCGGGCTCGCTGATCTTTAGGATCGGCTCGCCCGCGCCCTCATACCGCCAAGCGATGGTGGCATCGTCAGTGAGCACGACCCGGTATGAAAACGCCGGCAGGTCTTGGTCGATCTGTTCGGCAAAGTCCTTGGCGGCCGCGGATCCGTCCAGGAAGAGGCCCATTTCCGTGTTAATGTCGATGGAGCGTGGGTCCAGGTTAAAGGAACCGACGAACAACGTCTCGCGGTCGACGACAACAGCCTTGGTGTGCAGCGTCAGACGGGTCGGGCCGTCTACATCGGCGGGGTCCACGCCGGCGTCGACCTTCACTTCGTAGAGTTCGACTCCGGCCTCAAGCAGCCGCCTGCGGTGCGGTGCGTAGCCGGAATGCACGGCAACGTGATTGGTCGAGGCCAGGGAGTTGGTAACGACGGCGACTCTGACCCCCTTCGCGCGCAGATCGGCCAGAAACTCGACCCCTTCGCGGCGGGGCACAAAGTACGGGGTGACAACTATGATCTCGTTGCGGGCCGCGCTCATGGCGCGCTCCAATTCGGCGGCCAGTTCCGTTAGTCGTTCGCGATCGACAGGCCCCTCGAGTTTCGATGGGCGGTCCGTGACCACCTCTGCCGTGGTCTCGTAAGGCTCGAGTCGGTCCGCCAACAAGTCCTTAAGAAACGTCGTCTCCGTCGCTTCACGATAGACGCCGTTTCGTGCTTTCTCGAATGTGGCGTTCAGCTCGCTACGAAACTGCCGATAAGCGGCGTTGTCCGCCGAATGGCCGAAGGCCTCGATCGGTACGGCCAGCTCGTTGTTCCAAAACAGGTCGAACGTTTCGGATACCTCGGCGGCCACCGGGCCGAATCCCAACAGTTCAAGATCGGCGAACTCCACCGCGGAGTCGACGCGGAAGTATTCGTTGCCGATGTTGCGGCCGCCGACGATGGTGACGGCGTTGTCGACCGTAAACGACTTGTTGTGCATGCGCCGGTTGGCGCGTGCGAAATCGGTCAGAAAGTTCAGCCGCATGGAGCCGCCGCGGGCGATGGGATTGAACAGCCTGACTTCGAAGTTCGGGTGACTGTCGGCCAGCGCGAAGGCCGCGTCGAGTCCGCCGGACGACCCGAGGGATGTGAATATGTCGTCGATGAGTAGCCTGATCCTAACGCCCCGGTCGGCGGCCCGCATGAGCTTGGCAGCGAAGAGTGTCCCAGTCGTGTCTCCCTTGAAGACAAAGTACTGGGCGTCGATCGTCCGTTCGGCCCGTTCGATCAACCGCAGCCTGGCGCCGAGCGCGTCCATGCTGTCGTACAGTGCATGGAATCCAGAGACGCCATCGCGCTCTTCGCTCCAGGTCGCGGCGGCGCCGCCGAGTTCGGTGGCGTCGCTGGGCGGAATGGCGGTGCTTTCGACTTTCGGGAAGTCGAACGGGACGGCCGCCGCGCAGCCCGCAGCCAACAGTGCGAGCAGGATAGTGCCGACCCTGGCCGACCGCCAACCAATCGATCTTGGGCGACGCGCTGTTCGGCATTGGAACTGTGTGGCGACGGGTCTCATCTGCACCATCTGGGTTGCTGAATCATAGCGCGAGCGCCCGTGCTTCGCGAAGACCCTCGGCCTAACTCTTTGATGGATATCACGTATTCGTGCCAGCATGACATGCGGACCGGCCGCGGACGCTTGCAGCCGTTCGAGTTCCTTGATTTCCATCGGACCGTGCGGGCGTTGGCGCTACAGTGCCGCCGATGACCGTGTCGCCCAACCTGCAGCGCGTCTTCATGGCGACCGTGATCGCGGCGCTGGTGATCGTCGGACTGTCGCGCGGTCAGAGCATCCTTGTGCCAGTGGTCGTCGGGATGTTTGCGGCGTATCTGTTGACAGCCTTTGCCAGTTGGCTGCAAGGCAAATCGCGTCCGGTCTTCAGGATGCCCGGTTGGCTGGCTTATGCGGTCGCCACGGCGATTGCTGCGCTGGTCCTCTGGGGGTTCGTTCGGATCATCGCCAGTAATCTCGCCGCCGTCGTTGCCGCGGCGCCGGGGTACCAGGCCAACCTCGAGAGCGTTCTTGGCCGGGCGGCGGATGCATTGAATTTGCCGGAGATCCGCACGCTGGCCGACGTGCGTGACCGGTTCACGCCCGAGATCTCGCTGACCGCGCTGATTTCGTTCGCCGCGGCCTCGATCTCGTCGCTCGCGTCGAATGCGGCGATTATCGGGCTCTACGCCCTGTTCCTGGTGATCGAACGGGGCATGATCTTGCGAAAGCTGTTGCTGATGGCGCGGTCGGCGGACGAGCGCAAGCATTTCAACGAAATCTTGGACGACATCGGCAGCCGCGTCCGGACCTATGTGCTCGTCAAGACGGCAATGAGCCTGCTGGTCGCGGCCGTGAGCTGGCTGCTGATGTCGCTGCTGGGGATCGATTTCGACGGTTTCTGGGCGGTCCTGATTTTCGTGTTGAATTTCATTCCATACGTCGGGTCGATCATCGCCGTGATATTTCCGGCCGTGCTGGCTCTCGTACAGTTCGAATCTTTCGGTCTGGCCCTCGGCGCACTGGTTCTGCTGACCGCGGTGCAGTTCATTGTCGGCAGCATCATCGAGCCCCGGGTGATGGGCCGGTCCCTGAATCTCAGTCCGGTCATCATTCTGTTCACGCTGGCGCTGTGGGGGTCGATTTGGGGCGTGGTCGGGGCGATCCTGTGCGTGCCGCTGACCGTGATCATCATGATCGGCTTCTCCCGGTTCGAGGCGACCCGACCGCTGGCCATCCTGCTGTCACGCGACGGCCGATTGGACTAGACCGCCGCGGTCGCACAGATCCGGTGCTAGGTATGAGCGCCGCCTGATGGCATTATTCGGATAGCCGACGATGACGGCATCCGACTAACCTATCGCAGTTGGGGGAGAGAATGATTGCCGTGAGGATGTTTCAGAGCCGAGGATTGATCGGCGTCGCTGCACTGGCCTTCGTGCTGACGGCCTGTGCCGAGGATGCTGGGAAGAAGGAAACCGCCGGCCTCCTGCTGGGGGCGGCGGCCGGCGGCTTGCTTGGCGCGCAATTCGGCGGCGGTACGGGCAAGGTTGTCGCGGCGACGGTCGGGACCGTGGCCGGCGGGCTGATCGGCAGCAAGCTGGGCCGCGGCATGGACCAGTCCGACCAACGGGAGAAGGCGCGGGCCGAACGGCAGGCGCTTGACGAAACCCGCACTGGCCAAACCGTCACGTGGCAAAATCCGGATACCGGCAACGGCGGCTCGGTCACGCCGACCAACACCTACCAAAACGCCGCCGGCCAGTATTGCCGGGAATACACGCAAACCGTAGTCATCGGCGGCAAGGAGGAAGAGGCGTTCGGTACCGCCTGCCGCCAAGATGACGGCGCCTGGCAGGTGCAATCATGAGGTGGCGCTGGTTGTCGTTGGCAGCCGCTCTAGCGGTGATCGCCGGTCTTGCCTGGTTGGGCCCGGCCGCTGAGGCGGATGTCGCCGGCCCGGCGCCCGAAGATGCCTTCGATCACGCGGACCTGGATGGCGACGGCGACGTTGACGCCGAGGAATTCCGCTACCGCATGTTCGAGACGTTTTTCCTGCTCGATACCGATGGCGACGGCCTGCTTATCATCACGGAGATCGACGGCGTGGTGCCGGCGGCTTTCGAAACCGCAGACGATGACGACGACGGCAAGATCACGGTTCAAGAATTCATCACCATCCGTGCCATTCAGTTTCGCCAGGCCGATGTCAACGGTGACGGCGAGTTGAGCCGGGCCGAGGTGGAAGCGGCCGTGGAGTAGGGCGGATGCAGGCAAAGACGCTGATTTTGGCGACGGCGATAACGCTCGGCGTGGCGGCGTGTTCGACCCGTCCGACCCAGCAGGAGATCGAAACGATCGAGGTCGACTGCAATAATCCACAGGAGCAGATCGCGACGCTGGAGGCAGAGCGCGAGCGGACGTCGAGCGAACGGCTCGGGCGTGGGGTGCAGAGCGTCGCGCCGCCCGCGGTGATCGTCAACATCTTTCGCGGACAGTACGACCAGAACGTTCAGATTGCGTCCGGCGAGTATGAGCAGATCCTGTTGGACAAGATCGATGAGATCGAGCGGACTTGTGGATTGCGTTAGGGTCACGGCAATGGACCGAGGCGTTGGGATGAGGATTCGGCGGCGCCGGCTTTTGACAATGAGCGGGGCCGTGCCGTTGCTGGCATTGACGGGCTGTGTCGATTTGCCGGCACAAGGCGCACCGGCAAGGCAGTTTCGGCTAACCCCGAAGAGCACGTTTGCCAACACCGTGCCCGACGTGACGTGGGCGCTGATGGTCGAGGAGCCGGACAGCCAGACGGGTCTCGACCGGGCCCGTATCGCCATTCTGCGCGGCGGGGTCGAGATCGACTACTATGCGAACGCCGAATGGTCGGGGCGCGCGCCCAGCATGGTGCAGGGGCTGCTGATCGAGTCCTTCAAGAATAGCGGCCACATCGAAGTCGTTGGCAATGAGCGGCTGCGGGTGCGGCCGGATTTCGTGCTGAAGCCGGAGCTGCGCGAGTTCCAGGCGCTGTCGGCCGGTTCAGGCCAACCCCAAGCGCAGGTCGCGATGACCGCGAAGCTTGTCAAAATGCCGCGCCGGGACGTCGTCGGGACCACGCGGATCGAGCGGATCGCGGATGCGGAGACCGAGGCCCTGGAAGACGTCGTGCGGGCCTTCGATCAAGCGCTGGGCGGCGTGATGAAACGCCTGGTGGAGTGGACCTTGGTCACCGGTGCGGGCGTGGCGTAGCAGCGGCACGCTGTCGCAGCGGCGCCGTCCGGCGACAATGTGAGGCGCCGCCTTTCTTCGACCGGATCGGATCGGACAAGACGACACCACGAAAGGACAGCTTCGCTTGGACGCGTTGGCAATGATCGTTCCATGGGATAGCGTGCACAGCAAAGGTGATGAGTTTCGCGAATTCAAGCGAATGATTCGCATCAAACAAGTAGACAATCAGGAGAGGAGTATCGATGGCAACAAAAGGAACGTTCGCAATCCCGATCTTGCTCGGGGCTTTTCTTGTCACACCGGCTGCCGCGCAGGATCTGTTTTTCTATCCCGCACAGGGTCAGACCCAGGATCAACTAAACTTCGACAAGTTCGAATGTCATACCTGGGCGGTCCAACAGACCGGGTTCGATCCGCTCAATAGCGCGCAAGCGGCACCACCGCCGTCGAACACCCAGCCCACCCAATCCGTGACGGCGAGCCCTCTCAGGGGTGCTGCCGGCGGCGCGGCCGGCGGCGCGCTAATCGGCGCGATTGCCGGCGATGCCGGTAAGGGCGCGGCGATCGGCGCAGTCGGCGGCGGTCTTGTCGGCGGCATGCGCCGGCGGGATCAAGAGGCGCAACGCCAACAGCAGCAGCAGGCTATACAGCAGCAACAGCAGCAACAACAAGCTGCCGTGTCGGGGCAGAGAAACAACTACAACCGGGCGGTCGCCGGGTGCATGGAAGGACGCGGTTACAGCGTCAGCTAAGGGAGCGGTCTATGAAGAAAGCGAATATCGGTGTGCTGGCCCTGGGGCTGGCCCTTACGCAACATCCGGCCCTCGCTCAAGGTGTCAATGGCGCCGATCCGTTGATCTGCGCAGTGATCGAAACGGAGATCTGCGAGGCTGGCGCCGTCTGCGAGGAAGGTGACGCACAGGCGCTGAACGTGCCGTCCTTCGTGCGCATCAGTTTGGCAGATGGGAAAATTAATGGAACTCGTCCCAACGGTGAAACCCTGGACACCCTGATCGGCAGCACGACGCGCGACGCCGGCCAGTTGCTGCTCCAGGGTGTGGAGAATGGCCGCGGCTGGAGCATGGCGATCACCGAAGCGACGGGGCGCATGGTGCTGTCCGCCGCCGGCGAGGACGTCGCGTTTGTCGTGTTCGGGGCCTGTACCGGATTGAACGGATAAAGAGAGGAAGAGATGAGAATGCTCAGAGCAATCGGCGGCGCGACCCTGCTGGCTGTCTGGATCGCCGGACCGGTGCAGGCGCAGGACAGTCAGATCAGGTTTATCGAGAGGGCGGCGGTGACCGTTTCCACGTTGCGTGACGATGCGCAGATGGGAGATGCGCTGAGTGGCCATCTGGCCGACGCGAAAGCCGTGCTCGTGCTGCCGAGGCTGCTGAAGGTCGGGTTCATCGTCGGTGGCGAGGGCGGCAACGGGATTGTCATGAGTCGCGCCGACGACGGCACCTGGGGCGCTCCCGCATTCGTCGAGTTCGCCGGTCCATCGATTGGCCTGCAAGCTGGCGGCTCGAGTTCGCAGGCCGTTTTTGTTGCGATGACGGACCGCGCGCGCGACCAATTGACGAGCGACTCTTTCAAGTTCGCCGGCGGAGTCCAGATTGCCATGTTCGCCGTTGGTGCCAGACAACAGGCGGGATTGGACATGTATGGCTATGCCCGCAGCAAGGGTCTCATCCTGGGGCTGAATGTGAGCGGGTCGTCGGTCTCAGCCAAAGCGGACTGGAACGAGGCCTTTCATGGCAAGGCGTTGCACGTCGACGAAATCGTCGGTAATCCGGAGCTGCTCGATGAGCGCTCGGAGGTTCTGAGGACGGCGTTGAGCGGGTCGGGGACCTAGGCAAAAACGCGCGAGGAGCTCTCGCCACGCGTTGCGGAGGGTCACTCGCGCGCCTAATCTTGCAGGTGATGCTGCCGCGCTACGTGTTCCGCTTGTAGAAGAACGTCCATGCCGATGGTTGGAGGCCAGGCGGTCGACCCGCGACCCAGGACCGGGCGGATGGCGCGGGCGTTCGGCGTGTTTCTGCTCGTCCTGCTGGCCGGCTGCGGGACCGTACCGTTCGATTTTCCGAAGGAAGAGAGTCAAGCGCTGGCGCCGGTCGACTCGACACGCCTGAGCCAAGCCGTCGCAATTCGTAGCGAGGGCAGGGCCGGTGAGTCCGGCTTTTTCGGACTGGCGAACGGGTCGGACGCATTGGGGGCGCGGCTTCGCCTTATCGAGCAGGCCGATCACACGATCGACGCCCAGTATTTCCTCCTCAAGCGGGACGGCGCCGGGCGACTGTTCGTGGGCAAGCTTCTGCGCGCCGCCGATCGCGGCGTTCGCGTGCGGCTGTTGCTCGACGACGTCTTCACGAGCGGTCTGGATCCGAAGCTGACGTTGCTCAATATTCACCCGAACGTCGAGGTGCGGCTGTTCAACCCCATCTCGCGTAAAGGCCCCCAGCTGCTCAACTTCCTGTTCGATTTTCGGCGCGCCAACCGCAGGATGCACAACAAGTCGTTTACGGTGGACAATGTTGTGACGATCGTCGGCGGCCGCAACATAGCGGATGAGTACTTCCAGGTCAGTTCCAACATCGAGTTTGCGGACTACGACATTATGGCGATTGGGCCCGTTGCCCAGGCGGTTTCCGAAACCTTCGACCTCTTTTGGAATAGCCAGCGTGCCGTGCCGATGGAAGCTTTTGGAATAGATGTCGATCCCGCCGATCTCGATGTCCTGCGGGAAACCGTGGCGCAGGAGATTGCGCTGGCCGACGACGGCATATACGGCCGGGCGGTGAACAGCGCCTTCATCAGTGACGTGGCGCAAGGCCGGATCGCGCCGATCTTTGGGCCGGTCACCGTCGTGACCGACCGGCCGGAGAAGCTCAAGAACCCGCGTAGCGGCGAGTTCAACGTGTTGGCCGCCGAGTTGGGCCGGGTGATCGAGGAGGCGGAGGACGAGGTTGTCATTGTCACGCCCTATTTCGTGCCGACCAAGCGCGGTGTCGCGTTCCTTCGGGAGATACGATCGAAGGGGGTCCGGGTTGTCGTCGTCACGAATTCACTGGCGTCGACCAACCACCTGGCGGTTCATTCAGGCTATGCGCCGCATCGCAAGACACTGCTCGAGGAGGGGGTCGAGCTCTACGAAATGAAGGCCGACGCGTTGGCCGGGGTCCGCCAAGACGGCGCGGCGGGCGTTGATCGCCTGACAATGCATACGAAGGCCGTGATCGTTGACCGGGAGGTGCTGTTCGTTGGTTCGCTGAACATCGATCCGCGTTCCATCGACCTCAACTCCGAAATGGGACTGTTTATCGAATCGGCGGAAAGCGCGGGCCTGTTCGCGCAGCAAGTCGAAGAAGACCTGAAGCCATTCACCTATCGTGTGGTCCTTGGTCAGGACGGTGCCAACGGCAGTGAGTTCGAATGGCACTACAGCGGTGGAGATGAAGTGTCGGTCGAAACATGGGAGCCCGGTGCCGGGTTCTGGCGCAACTTTAAAGCCGACTTCCTGCGGCTGCTGCCGCTCGAGAGCCAGCTATAGGCGCACGACGTGGGCACAACGTGCCGATTTGCATAAGATAGACATGCATGATCGCGTTGTTGCTGGTTCTCGTGCCGATTGGGGTGCTCGACAGTTTGTCGCCCGTGGCGTTCGGGCTGCTGTTTGCCGCTCTGTCAGGTGAGCGGCCGGTGCGCAATGCAACACTGTTCATTGCCGCCAAGTTCTCGGCCAACTTTCTAAGCGGGTTGCTCGTCCTCATCGGCTTGCAAGCTGTTTTCATCGAGATCAACGAGCGTGCGGTTCGTTTCTGGACGGAGCCGGACACGCCGGACTTCATCCTGCAGATCGCCCTCGGCATGGCGCTGTGCGTGCTTGGCCCACGGGTCCTGCGCCGGCGCCGCGAGCGACGGGCGCCGGCGGCAGTGTCCGGCAGTTTCGGTCCGCGGCGGGCGGTGACGGTTGGCGTCGCATCGACCATGTTTGCGCTGCCGTTTGCCGCCATCTACTTCGCCGCGATCGACCAGATCCTGAAGGCGGACCTGCCGCCGCTGTCGAGCGTGTTCGCCCTTTTCTTCTACAACGCCGTCTTCAGTCTGCCTTTCGTCGGTTTCGTGTCGCTCGCCACAGTGCGCGGCGGCCGCGGCGCGGAAATCCTGTTGGATGCGACCCGGAAGGTCGGGCAATGGACGCCCATGGTGCTCGGGACGCTGATGACGGTCGGCGGTGTTGTACTGATTGTCGATGGGATCGGCTGGTTTCTCGGCATGCCGATCCTGCCGGCCTAGCGGGCGAGGCTAGGCGTCGGCGGCGGACTGTTGCCGGCCGCTGGTTACCAACAGGCTGAGAGCGAACAGTGCCATCACGATCATCAGCAGCAGGCTGAGGGCGTTGACGACCGGCGTCGTGCCGTCGCGGATTTGCGTGAACATGCGAATGGTCACCGGGGCTTCCGAGCCGACGAGCATCAGCGTGGTGTTGAAGTTCTCGAACGACATCAGAAACGAGATGATCGCCGCGCCGATGATCGCCGGGCTGAGAAACGGCAACGTTACGGTGCGGACGGCTTGCAGGCGGGTCGCGCCCAGATCGAGCGCCGCTTCCTCGAGGACGACATCGAACTTGCGCAGACGGGCGGAGATGACGAGTGTCGCGATGGTGACGATGAACGAGAACTGCCCGAGGACGACCAGGGGCAGGCCCGGTCGTAGTGCATTGATCGACATGCCGAAGACGTCCTCGAGGCCGTTGGCGACGGTGCTGGAGAACTGCAGGATCGACACGCCCAAGATCACGCCCGGGATGACGAGGGGCCACAGCATCATCGTGAACAGAATGCTCTTGCCGCGGAATTGTGCGCGCTCCAACAGAAAGGCGTTGAGCGTGCCGATGACGACGGATAGCACGGTGACGCCGATGGCGACCTTGACGCTGGTGACGATGCTGCCCAGCAAGCCGTCGTCGTG
>CAJICA010000012.1_pt1 | contig 15415 bp, 15 predicted proteins | sample 9199501 | NCBI WGS metagenome assembly CAJICA01 (sample SAMEA7708319, study PRJEB35096) | sediment metagenome | biome: marine neritic benthic zone biome [ENVO:01000025]; feature: sediment [ENVO:00002007]; material: shallow marine sediment [ENVO:03000034] sea grass bed [ENVO_01000059] ... | reverse complement strand
GGCAGCGCCTACGCCTTCGTCCAGTTTTCGGACAGCAGCGGTGCCTTTGAGGCAACCCTGTTTGCCGAACCCCTCGCCGAGGCCGCCAGCCTCCTGGAGCACGACGAGCCAGTGCTGCTTTCGGCAAACGCCCGGATCGAGGATGAGGAGGTCCGGCTAGTCGCGCGGCAACTGCGTTCCCTGGATCAGGCCGTGGCCGCAGCACCGACCGGCATGCGGGTCTGGCTGAGCGATCTGGAGCCGCTCGTTTCCGTTCGTCGGCTGCTCGAGGAACAGGCCAGTGCCAGGGAAAACGGTGGAACTTTAGGCGGGCGGGTGAGCCTGGTGATCGACACGGACGACCGCGAGGTAGAGATCGCATTGGCGGACGGCTACCGCTGCACACCCCAAATCCGTGCCGCCATCAAGTCGATCCCTGGAATAATCGAGGTCCAGGAGGCCTAGACCCGCTGTTTCGCTTGTATTCCGGCGGGTCCCCAGGTAAGACCTCCCGCGAATTCATCCTCATCACACACGTGGAGCTGCGGCCGCGGGGAGAAACCGCAGTGTCGCTCCGGTGTCCGGCAACGGACTATTGCTCTGCGGAGGCCTAACCGGAGAAGGAAATGGCAGTACCAACGTTTACCATGCGCCAGCTCTTGGAAGCCGGCGTCCACTTCGGCCATCACACGCGACGCTGGAACCCGCGAATGGCGCCGTACATCTACGGCGACCGCAACGGGATCCACATCATCGACCTTCGCCAATCGGTGCCGCTGCTCTATCGCGCGCTCGAGCACGTTCGCGACGTCACCGCCAACGGCGGGCGCGTCCTGTTCGTCGGTACCAAGCGGGCCGCCAGCGAAATCGTCGCCCAGGGGGCGGGACGGTGCGGTCAATACTACGTCAACCACCGCTGGCTTGGCGGGATGCTGACCAACTGGAAAACCATCTCCCAATCGATCAAGACCCTGCGGTCCCTCGAGGAAAGCTTGGGCGGCGAAGCCCAAGGCCTAACCAAGAAGGAACTGCTCAACCTGACTCGCCGCCGTGACAAGCTCGAACGGGCTCTTGGCGGGATCAAGGAAATGGGCGGCCGCCCGGACACGTTGGTCGTCATTGACACCAACAAGGAAGAGAACGCCGTTCAAGAGGCCCGAAAGCTCGGCATCCCGGTAGTGGGTATCGTCGACAGCAACTCGGACCCGCGCCAAGTTGACATACCGGTGCCGGGCAACGACGACGCGATGCGTGCCATCCAGATGTACATGGATCTGTTCGCCGGCGCCGTCATCGATGGGCTCCAGCAGGAGTTAGCGGCGTCGGGCGGCGATTCAGGTGCCGCCGCCGAGCCACCGGCCGTCAAGGCTGCCGAGGCGACCGAGAAGAGCGCCGGCGAAAAGACCGACGAGCCTGCCACGCCGCCGGCCGAGGAGGCCCCGGCCCAGGCCGCAGTCGGCTAGTCGAACCTTAGATAAGCGAGTTGAAGAAAAGGTCTGCTGAATGACACAGGTCACCGCCGCGCAGGTCCGCGATCTTCGCGAGAAGACCGGTGCCGGCATGATGGATTGTAAGAAGGCGCTAACCGAAGCCGGCGGCGACATGGAAGCCGCGATCGACTGGCTGCGGACCAAAGGTTTGGCAGCGGCAGCCAAGAAGGCCGGTCGGGCCGCCGCCGAGGGGCTTGTTGCGGTACGCGTCGATGGCACCCGTGGGGCGCTCGTCGAGGTCAATAGCGAAACCGATTTCGTTGCCCGCAACGAGACCTTCCAAGAATACTCCGCAACCGTCGCCAAGCTGGCTCTTGATGCGGACGGCGACGTCGAAAAACTGAAGACGGCAACTTTCCCGGGCTCAAGCCATACAGTCTCCGAGGAGCTGACGAATCTGATTTCCAAGATTGGCGAGAACATCAATCTTCGGCGCGCCGCCACTCTGTCGGTCGGGCAAGGCGTCGTGGCCACATATGTCCACAATCAGGTGGTTCCGGGTGCTGGGCGTATTGGCGTTCTTGTTGGGATTGAGTCTACGGGAGATCAGGTCAAGCTCGCCGCGCTCGGCAAGCAACTGGCGATGCACGTCGCCGCCGCCCAACCGCGGTATCTGACTGTATCTGACGTCGATTCAGGGGCATTGGATCGCGAACGGGCGATCCTGACCGAACAAGCACAAGATAGCGGCAAGCCACCCGAGATTATCGCCAAGATGGTCGAAGGACGCTTGCGGAAATTCTATGAAGAAGTCGTGCTCGTCGAGCAAACCTACGTTATCGACGGCGAGACAAAAGTAGCCAAGGCCATCGATGTCGCCGCAAAAGAGATCGGCGCACCAGTCACGGTCAAAGGCTTCGTCAGGTTCGCTCTTGGCGAGGGGGTTGAGCGCCGAGCCGACGATTTCGCCGAGGAAGTCGCTAAGTTGGCGGGTTAGGAGCCGGGCGGTTTGCAATGGCAAAAGTCGCTGAGCTCAAGAAGGCCGAACCCAAATATCGCCGCATTCTCCTGAAAATGTCCGGCGAAGTACTGATGGGGCCCGGTGGCTTCGGGCTCGATGCGGCGACCGTCAGCCGGTTGGCGCTTGAAGTACAGCTTGTTCGCAGCCTTGGAATCGAGGTCAGCCTGGTCGTTGGCGGCGGCAACATATTCCGTGGCATATCCGGCGCGGCGGCAGGCATGGAACGATCCTCCGCCGACTATATGGGCATGCTCGGGACGGTTATTAACGCCCTTGCTCTGCAGAACGCGTTGGAGAACCTGGGCATACATACGCGTGTACAATCGGCCATCCCCATGTCCGCAGTATGCGAGCCCTACATCAGGCGCCGGGCAATTCGCCACCTAGAGAAGGGCCGCATCGTCATCTTCGCGGCCGGCACGGGTAACCCGTTCTTCACGACGGACACCGCGGCAGCTTTGCGCGCCAGCGAAATCGGCGCCGACTGCCTCTTGAAGGGAACGAAAGTCGAAGGCGTCTATTCCGCCGATCCCCTCAAGAACCCAAAGGCCGAGCGCTACGAGCACCTCACCTATCGGCAAGTGCTCGAGCGGGACCTGCGCGTGATGGATGCATCCGCCATATCCTTATGCCGGGAGAACGAAATACCGATCCTGGTATTCTCAATACAGAGTGAAGGTGAGCTGGCCCGGGTCGCGACCGGGGAAGGGCGCTACACACTGGTCAGTGACAACCGCTAAGACAGGGAGGTTGGAGCACGATGACGGCCGACATGGCAGATCTAAAGCGTCGCATGGACGGCGCCATTCACGTGCTGCGCAAGGAATTCTCGGGTCTACGAACCGGCCGGGCCTCGACCAGCCTCCTGGATCCGCTAACGGTGGACGCCTACGGTTCTCAGATGCCGATGAGCCAGGTTGGTACGGTCGGCGTACCCGAGCCTCGAATGCTCACAGTTCAGGTCTGGGACAAGTCCCTCGTGACTTCCGTGGAAAAAGCGATCCGGGAGTCCGACCTCGGCTTGAACCCGCAGACCGACGGCAACCTCGTTCGGGTTCCCATACCGGAGCTTAGTGAAGAGCGCCGGGTTGAGCTGACCAAGGTCGCGGGCCGGTACGCTGAGCAGGCACGGGTGGCGGTCCGCAACGTCCGGCGCGACGGCATGGACTCGCTGAAGCGCATGGAAAAGGACAGCGAGATCTCAAAAGACGAACATCGGGATCGTGGTGTCGATATTCAGAAGCTGACGGACGAACACGTCGCCAGTATCGACAGTCTGCTCGCCGAGAAAGAAAAGGAGATCATGCAGGTCTAACCATGGATGCGCCGGATCCACAGCGGCAGCTTGGCGATACGCCGACCCACGTCGCCATCATCATGGATGGCAACGGCCGTTGGGCTCGTCGCCGCGGACTGCCGCGCATCGCCGGACACCGCCAAGGCGCCGAAGCTGTACGGCGCACGCTCAAGGCTTCCGCCGATCTTGGCGTCTCATACCTGACGCTGTTTGGCTTCAGCTCCGAAAACTGGAAACGGCCAGCCGACGAGGTCGAAGACCTCATGGGTCTCCTCCGGCGCTACATTCAAAGCGAGATCGCCGAACTGCACGATGCCGGTGTGCGGGTCCGCATGATCGGCGACCGCTCAGCCCTTGCGCCCGACATCGTTTCTTTGATCCAAGGTGCGGAGGAGCGGACAAAGGAGAACACGGGACTCAACCTCACGGTGGCCCTCAGCTACGGCGGGCGGCAAGAAATCGTCACGGGCGTGCAGGCGATCGGGGAAGAGATCAAGGCCGGCCGCCTCGATCCGGCGAAGGTGTCGGAGGATGTGATCGGCCGCCATTTGGCAACAGCCGACATCCCAGACCCCGACCTCCTCATTCGGACAAGCGGCGAACAGCGGCTCAGCAACTTTCTGCTGTGGCAGTGCGCCTACACGGAACTGGTCTTTTTGGACACGCTCTGGCCGGACTTCGGTCGACAGCACCTCGAACAGGCGCTGGCCGAATATGGAAGGCGCGAGCGCCGCTATGGTGCGTGTGTCGGCTGATCGGGCCACGCCCACTGCGGACCTTGGCAGACGCGCCGCGTCCGGCATAGTGCTGTTCTTCGTAACCGCCGTTGCTGTGTGGTTCGGTTTTCCGCTGTTCCACGCAGTGATCTTGTTGGCGGCTGTCATCGGTGCCTTTGAATGGCGCCGCCTATGCGCGTTGACCGAGACGTGGGGTGGTTGGGTCGTCGTTGGAACGGTTTGCCTGAGCGTCCCGCTTACCTATTTAGGTGGAATAGGCCCATCGCTGCTTGTCATCGCCGCCGTTGGCATCGGCGGTTACCTTCTACGCCCTGGAGGAACCGGATGGACCGGTGTAGGAGCCGCTTACCTCGCCGTACCGGCGGCATGCGCCATTCACCTGCGCGGCGTCAGCATGGAGGGCGCCCTCATCCTGATCTGGCTGATCGGCATCGCAGTGGCAACGGATACCGGCGGGTATGTCGGCGGCAAGACGATTGGCGGCCCACGTCTCGCCCCCAAGACCAGCCCCAACAAGACCTGGTCCGGGGCCATTGTCGGCGCCACCTTGGCCCTGGCTGTCGGGTTAATCGTGGCTTGGTTGATCAGAGGTGAAATTAGGCCACTCGATGGAGTTTTGGCCCTAGCGCTGTCGATAGTATCGCAGGCGGGAGATCTGTTTGAATCTGCTGTGAAACGCAAGCACAACCAGAAGGACGCCGGAACCCTAATCCCCGGGCACGGCGGCGTACTCGACAGAGTTGATGGGATGTTATTCGTACTGCCTGCCTTTACTCTCCTATCATGGGTGGGCCTAGGTTTGGACTTCTAGCCGCGACAGATCCCAGCCCTTGTTAGGCTGCCGGAAAGGATTAGCGGGTAACGCTCTCTGTAGGATGGGCACTTATTGAATGATCAGCATTCTAGGCTTTTTTCAGGCGCTTCTCTGGTTTCTCGTCGTTCTGACGCCGATCGTGTTCGTCCACGAATTTGGCCACTACTGGATCGCCCGCAGGAACGGCATTCGCGTCGAGGTCTTTTCCGTTGGCTTCGGCCGGGAATTGCTCGGTTTCACGGATAAGGCCGGAACGCGGTGGAAATTCTCGCTGATCCCGTTTGGCGGGTACGTCAAGATGTTTGGCCAAAGCGACCTCGGTCCGGACGACGATGGCGGTGCCGCGATATCCGAGGCGGACAAAAATGAGTCGTTCTTCTATAAGACCCTGGGTCAGAAGGCGGCGGTTGTCGCCGCCGGGCCGATCGCGAATTTCATCTTCGCAATCCTGATCTTCGCCATCATGTTTGCCACCGTTGGGCAGCCCTTCACTCCCGCGCGGATCTCGCGCGTCGTCGAGGGATCGGTGGCCGAGGCGGCGGGCATCCAGCCGGGTGATATCTTCGTCGAGGTGCAGGGCCGCGATATCCAGAGATTTGAGGAGGTCCAGCAGCTCGTCAGGTTACACCCCAACCTTGAAATCGAGATCGTCGTCGATCGCAACGGCACCCGCGTGCCAATCGTCCTGACGCCCGAAGTCCGCATCGAACAGGACAATCAGGGCAATGACGTGCCGATCGGCATACTCGGTGTCATTCGGGACGGCCAGCCCGAATTCAAGCGCCACGGGCCCGTCGGGGCCGTCTGGCAAGGATTCCGGGAAACCGGTCGTATGGTCTCGGTGACGTTTGCCGCCCTCGGCCAGATGATCGCCGGGGATCGCAGTGCCGCTGACCTCGGTGGACCCGTCCGGATTGCGCAAATGTCCGGAGATGCCGCCAGTGCGGGTATCACCACGCTTGTTATCTTCGCCGCGTTCCTGTCAATCAATCTGGGATTGATAAACCTCTTCCCGATACCGCTCCTCGACGGCGGTCACCTTCTGTTCTATGCCTACGAGGCCATACTTAGACGGCCCTTGGGACCGCGCGCCCAGGACGTCGGTCTCAAAATCGGACTGGCGCTGGTCCTCGGCCTCATGGTATTCGCAACATTCAACGATTTACTGCGTCTGCCGGTCGTGAAGCAACTCGTCGCACTGTTTAGCTAACACCCGCGGACGCCGTCGTTACTGACGTTCGGGGGGGACGTTGCGGCCGCGAGCAGGATGTTTGGTGGCGACAGCCGTGCTCCTGTTGGGCGCTCTCGTAGCGCTTTTGGGAAACACGTCACCTTCGTACGCGCAATCACCCGAGATCGACGAGATCCGCGTTGTTGGCACGCAGCGCATTGATCCAGCAACGGTGATGTCGTACATGACCGTACGTCCAGGCGACCGTTTCGACGCGGAGCGCGCCGACCAGTCGCTGAAGGAGCTGTTCGGCACGGGTTTGTTTGCCGACGTTACCCTCCGCCGCGAAGGTGACGCGCTCATTGTTCAGGTCGTCGAGAACCCGATCATCAATCGGATCGCCTTCGAAGGTGCGAAGCGCGTCAAGCCGGAACAGTTGGAGCCAGAGATTTCGCTGCGGCCGCGCGTTGTGTTCACACGCGCCAAAGTCCAATCTGACGTCAGCCGCATTCTGGAGATTTACCGGCAGACGGGTCGATTTGCCGCTCAGGTAGAACCGAAAATCATCCAGCTCCCCGAAAACCGAGTTGATTTGGTCTTTGAGATCGACGAGGGCCCCACAACCGGGATCCGCTCGATCAACTTCATCGGCAACGAGCGCTTTGGTGACCGAACCCTCCGCCGCGAGGTCCAGACCGAAGTATCGGCCTTCTACAGGTTTTTCTCACAGGACGACACCTACGACCCGGACCGGCTCACCTTCGACCGCGAGCTGCTACGCCGCTTCTATCTGTCCCAAGGCTACGCGGATTTCCGTGTCGTCTCCGCGGTCGCCGAACTAACAGCCGATAGAGAAGACTTCATTATCACCTTCACTGTGGATGAAGGGCAACGGTACACGTTTGGAGCGATCGACGTCTCCTCGGAACTGCGCGACCTGGATCCGGCATTCCTGAGGGGTTCGGTCAGCACGCGCGACGGCACCATCTACAACGCTGATTTGGTCGAGGAAAGCGTGAACGTGTTGGGCGACTTGGCGGGCGCCCAAGGCTTCGCTTTTGCCGAAGTACGGCCCCGCGTAACCAGAGACCGCGAGGCCCGAACAATCGATGTCACCTACGAGATCCGCGAAGGGCCCCGGGTCGCCGTCGAGAGGATCGACATCTCGGGCAATGTCCGCACGCTGGATCGGGTGCTTCGCCGCGAGTTTCAGATCGTCGAAGGTGACGCGTTCAATGCGGCAAATGTCCGCCGCACGCAGCAACGGCTGCAGAATCTCGGCTTTTTCCAACGCGTCGAAGTGAGTAGCGCACCCGGTTCAGCGCCGGATCGCACGATCATCAACGTCGATGTCGAGGAGCAGTCCACCGGCGAGATATCGATCGGTGCAGGTTTCTCGACCTCCTCGGGCCCACTAGCGGACCTGTCTATCCGGGAACGCAATTTGTTGGGCAAGGGCCAAGATCTCAGGCTCGGACTGAGCCTGGCGCTCCGCCAGCAAGAGATCGATCTCAGTTTCACCGAGCCCTTCTTCCTGGAGCGGGATTTGAGCGCCGGCTTCGACGTCTTCCGGCGCTTGACCGATTTCACCGATGAGAGTTCCTTCAAGGAGGACGAAATCGGCGCCGGCGTCAGGACCGGCTTCCAGCTAACGCCACGCCTCCGGCAGAACGTAAGCTACTCCCTGGTTCAGGATGAGATATTCGACGTGAACTCAGACGCATCACGCGTTATTCGGGAACAAGAAGGAAAGAACATCATCTCAAAGGTGAGTACCGGGCTGTTTCTGGATGCGCTGGACGCCCGTTTTAACCCCTCTAACGGGTACTTCCTGAGTTACGATGCCGACTTGGCCGGGCTGGGGGGGGATATCAAATTCTTCCGGAACCGCGCCAGCGCCGGTTTCTTTAGGTCGGTTTTCAGCAAACAGATAGTTATCGGGTTTGATGCAGAAATCGGCTATATTGCAGGCTTAGGAGATAAAGTCCGGCTGGTGGACCGGTTTTTCCTGGGCGGCGACAATCTGCGGGGCTTCGAAACGGCGGGCGCGGGCCCACGCGATCTCGCCTCCCCTAATGAGGACTCCCTCGGCGGCAACGTCCTGGCAAATGGGACCGTAGAGGCTCGTTTTCCTCTTGGGCTGCCCGAGGAATTGGGGATCCTGGGCAGCCTATTCACGGACGTTGGTTTGCTCACCGATAACGACGATAGTGGTGCCGGTGTTGTGGATGAGGGATCGATTCGCCTGTCGGTCGGCTTCGGACTATCGTGGCGGTCACCCTTTGGCCCGGTACGAGTCGACGTCTCGGCACCCTTGCTGAAGGAAGACTTCGACAAGACGGAAACACTTCGCCTCAACTTTGGCACCAGGTTCTAGTATGCGGAATTACCTCGCAGCCGCCCTCATGGCACTCAGCATCACACTCCTTCCCGGGTTGGCCACAGCACAGGACGAACCAGCGTTCCTCGTAGCGGTAGCCGATATCGAGCAGATTATGCAGGACGCCGACGCGGTCGCGGCCGCACGCGAACAGCTAGCGGAGATACAAACGCGGTTTCAAGAACAAATCCAAGCCGAGGAGAACGAGCTGCGGCAAACAGAACAGGAGCTGCAGCAGCAGCGCGCCATCCTCGCGCCGGACGTTTTCGCCCAACGGCTTCAGGAGTTTCAACGCGGCGCCGCCGAACTTGGTGAGAAGGTTCGGGCGATCCGAAGGACCATGGACGAGGGCTTCGATACAACACTGCAAGAGGTGCAAGCCATCTTGCAGGAGGAGATCGGCGCGATGGCACAAGAGAGAAACATCAACCTCGTTCTGTCGCGCTCGCAGTTCGTCTTCGCGCGCGGTCGCGGCGTGGTCGACATTACCGACGACGCGTTGGCGCGGCTAAACCGCCGCGTGACCGCGGATATGGTCAAGATCGACATCGTCTCAGACCTTCAGCAGTAACTGCGAACATTCCCATGGCAGACCCTCGGTTCTTCCGGAATCAAGGCCCGCTCGGCGTGGGTGAGTTGGCGCGCATCTGTGGAGCCGACCTCGATCCAGCGGTTGACGATGCCCGGCGGTTCACGGACGTCGCTCCCCTCGAGCAGGCAAGTCACGACCACGTGAGCTTTATCGATAACCGGAAGTATGTCGCCCAATTCGAAGCGAGCCGCGCCGGTGCCTGCGTTGTCGAGCCCGATCTAGCCGATCGCGCCCCCGCCGGCATGATCCTGCTTATTACTGACCGGCCATATCTCGCCTACGCCAAGATCGCCCGCGCGTTCTATCCTGACGTCGACAGGGCAACCGCCGGATTCCATAGTGCTGGCATCGATCCCAAAGCCCATGTCGACAAAACCGCGGTAGTTGGCGCCGGTTGTGACATCGCTGTCGGCGCGGTAATTGGACCCGATACCCGATTGGCCGACAATGTACGGATCGGTGCGGGTGCCGTGGTTGGGGCGGGCGTCAGCATCGGCGCGGAGAGCCGGATAGGAGCCAACGCCACGATCACCCATGCCATTATTGGCGAACGCGCCACCATTCACCCGGGTGTGCGGATAGGACAGCGCGGCTTTGGCTTCCATATGGACGCATCGGGCCACACGGATGTGCCGCAACTGGGCCGCGTGCTTATCGGCAACGACGTTGAAATCGGCGCAAACAGCACCATCGATCGGGGGTCCGGACCGGACACTATTATCGGCGACGGCTGCAAGATAGATAATTTGGTCCAGATCGGGCACAACGCCCGACTTGGCCGAGGTTGCGTCGTGGTCGCCCAGGCCGGCGTCTCGGGCAGCTCCCGATGCGAGGACAATGTGGTATTGGCGGCCCAAGCCGGCCTCGCCGGCCATCTGAACATCGGCGTCGGGGCGCAAATAGGCGCCCAGGCTGGCGTCATGCGTGACGTACCGGCTGGTGCTAAGGTTGTCGGATCACCGGCCGTTCCGGTGCGCGAGTTCTTTCGCGGCGTCGCCGCGCTCGCGAAACTAGCCCGGGCGAAGGGTTGAGGTAAGACGAATGGACGAACATCGCGCTGAGAGCGACGGGTCCGTCTCCGAGAATGGTCGCACGGCTGATGTCGAGCGGATCATGGAGCTCATCCCCCATCGCTACCCGTTCCTGATGATCGATCGGGCTGAACAGATCGTGCCCGATGTTAGTTGCGTCGGCATAAAGAACGTCACGATCGGGGAGCCGTTTTTTCAAGGCCACTTCCCGGTCAGGCCGGTGATGCCTGGTGTTTTGATTATTGAGGCAATGGCCCAGACAGCGGCCGTGTTGGTAGTCGAAACCCTCGGTCAGGCCGCCATGGGCAAGCTGGTGTACTTCATGACTGTTGACAACGCCCGCTTTCGCCACCCCGTGGTACCCGGCGACGTCCTACGTCTGCACGTTAGCAAACTGCGCAATCGTGGACCGGTCTGGAAGTTCAGTGGTGAGGGCAGAGTTGGCAAGACCCTGGTCGCCGAAGCGACCTACGCGGCCATGATCATGGACCGCTGATGGGCATCATACACCCGACCGCCATCATTGCCGATACCGCGAAGATCGGCACCGATGTCGAAATCGGTCCCTACTGTACTGTTGGCGGGCGCGTAGAGCTCGGTGCCGGCGCCAAACTGATCTCACACGTGGTCGCCGACGGGCATACCAAGATCGGCGCCCGGACGACGATCTACCCGTTCGCCTCGATCGGCCTGCGTCCCCAGGATCTCAAGTATCGGGGCGAGGATTCGAGCCTCGAAATCGGCGCTGACTGCACCATCCGCGAACACGTCACCATGAATCCCGGCACCGAGGGCGGCGGCCTGCTCACCCGCGTCGGCGCCAAGTGTCTTTTCATGGTGGGCGCCCACGTCGCCCACGACTGCGTTATTGGCGACGGAGTGATCATGGCCAACAATGCCACCTTGGGCGGCCACGTTATGATCGGCGACTACGCGATCATCGGCGGACTGGCGGCCGTACACCAGTTTGTGCGCATCGGCGCCCACGCCATGATCGGCGGGATGTCCGGCGTCGAGAACGACGTCATACCCTACGGCTCGGCCATGGGAGACCGGGCGCGACTCAGCGGGCTGAACATCGTCGGACTGAAGCGCCGCGGGTTCTCGCGCGACGATATTCACACCCTACGCCAATCCTACCGTCTCCTGTTTGCGCAAGAAGGTACTATGCAGGAGCGGGTCGACGACGTTGTCGAGCTTTATGAGAACGTGGAAGCGGTCATGGATATCGTCGAGTTTATTCGCGGCAGCAAAAACCGGGCAGTCCTGCAGCCGCGAGAAGAGGGTGCAACCTAAACTCGGCATAATTGCCGGCGGCGGCGAGCTGCCGGCGCGGCTGATCGAAGTCTGCCGAGCCATCGAAAGACCGTGCTATGTGCTGGCGCTCGAGGGCCACGCGGAACCGGAACACATCGGCCAAGATGTTCCCCAGGACTGGATCCGCCTCGGCGCCGCGGCACAGGCGCTCGACCGCCTTCATGCGGCACGTGTAGTCGAGATCGTCTTCGCCGGCCATGTCCGCCGCCCATCCCTGAAGGAGTTACGGCCCGACGTGCGTGCCGCGAAGCTCCTAGCAAAGGGAATCCTGTCCGGCGGCGATGATCGCTTGCTCGCGAGTGTCGTAAGGGAGCTTGAGGAGAAGGAAGGCTTCCGCATCATCGGCGCGGACGCCCTGTTGAGCGACTTGCTGGCGCCCCCCGGCAATCTCGCCAAGGCGGAGCCAACCACGGAACACTGGGCCGACATCCGGCGCGGCGTGGAGGTTGTACAGGCGCTGGGCCGTCAGGACGTAGGCCAGGCCGCGATTGTCCAGCAGGGGATTGTACTAGGTGTCGAGGCGGCCGAAGGCACCGGCGGGCTCATTCAACGCTGCGCCCAGCTTCGGCGGGACGGCGAGGGCGGTTCACTTGTCAAACTTGCCAAGCCCGGCCAAGAACGGCGGGTCGATTTGCCGACGGTCGGGGTCGCAACCGTCCGCGAGGCCGCGGCGGCCGGTCTAGCCGGCATCGCCGTGGAGGCCGGCTCGACGATCATTCTCGGGGTTCAGCAGGTCGGCTGCGTGGCAGATAGCCACGGCCTTTTTGTGCAAGGCATCGAGGTCCGGAAAATCCTCAGTTAGAGGCCGCCCCTTCAAACGAAGATCAGGGCGGCGATAACCAGCGCGACGAGGACGAAGCCGGCGATAACCACGGTCCGGCCAGTCTTGAGAGCCCAGTGCGGCAGGTTGTCGTTGGCCGGACGCCCAACCCGGACAACCTTCTCTGTCTCGGCAACGGGCGGCGCGGGCCGAACTTGCGGCGCCAGCCTCCGACCGTTAGCCGGGCGCGGCATCTCGATTAACGCCTCTTCTCGATCGGCACAAACGTCCGAGCGTCTTCACCGGTATAGAGCTGCCGGGGTCGGCCGATACGTTGGGCGGGATCTTCGATCATCTCTTTCCACTGTGCGACCCAACCGACCGTTCTGGCAACAGCAAATAAGACGGTGAACATGCTAGTTGGAAACCCGATGGCCTTGAGAATGATCCCGGAATAGAAATCGACGTTCGGGAACAGCTTCCTTTCGACAAAATAGTCATCCTCGAGAGCGATGCGCTCCAGCTCCATTGCGAGCTCGAGCAAGGGCTCATCGTTGACGCCGAGTTCGTCCAGTACCTCGTGGGTTGACTCCCGCAAAACCGCGGCTCGCGGATCGTAATTCTTGTAGACCCGGTGGCCGAACCCCATCAGGCGGAAGGGGTCGTTCTTGTCTTTCGCTCGTTCGAGGAATTCGGGAATACGGTCCTTGCTGCCGATCTCCTGCAACATATTCAGTACCGCTTCGTTCGCCCCACCATGCGCCGGCCCCCACAAGGATGAGATGCCGGCCGCGATGCAAGCGAACGGATTGGCACCCGAAGATCCGGCCAATCGCACCGTCGACGTCGAAGCATTCTGCTCATGATCGGCATGCAAAATGAAAATCCGATCCATCGCGCGCGACACCGCCGGGCTGGTTTTGTAGTCGGCCGCCGGCACGGCAAACGTCATGCGCAAGAAATTCTCCGCATAACTCAGGTCGTTTTGCGGATAAACGAACGGCTGCCCGATCGTGTATTTGTAGGCCATCGCTGCGATCGTCGGGATTTTCGCGAGCAGCCGATGTGACGCAATCATCCGGTGTTGAGGATCGTTGATATCGGTCGAGTCATGGTAGAAAGCCGACAGTGCGCCGACCACACCGACCATGACGGCCATTGGGTGCGCATCGCGGCGGAATCCGCGGTACAAGAACAAGAGCTGCTCATGCACCATCGTATGGTTGGTGATTGTGTCCTGGAACCAGTCTTTCTCCTTCTTGTTTGGCAGGTCGCCGTACAGCAACAGATAGCAGACCTCCATGAAGTCGCTTTTCCCGGCCAGATCCTCGATTGAGTACCCTCTGTGTCGGAGGACACCCTCCTCACCGTCTATGAACGTAATGGCGGACTCGCAGCTCCCGGTCGATGTGTAACCGGGGTCAAATGTGAACATGCCGGTTTCAGCATAAAGACGCCGTATGTCGATGACGTCAGGCCCGGACGAACCAGACAGAACCGGCAGCTCTACCGACTTGCCGGTTGTATTATCCGTAACGGTAACGGTTCGATTCTTGCCCGCGTTCGCCATCAACAAATCTCCCCCTTCAAGGCGCGCATCCGCGTGCCGGAATAGTTAGAGTCTCGCCTGCCCGGCATCCCGGCAATCAACCGCTCGCCGCGCTGATACGGGCCATCACCTGTTCGCGGCCAAGCGCCGCCATGACCTCGAAAATGCCAGGAGACGTTGTCGAGCCCGTTAGCGCCGCGCGCAATGGCTGCGCGACCTGACCGAGTTTGCAGCCCGACCCCTCCGCGAAACCACGAACCGCGTTTTCGATCGAGGACTCGTCCCACGATGACGTCTCGGTGAGACCCCTCGCCAGGCCAACAAGTCGTTCGAGCGCAGCGGCGTCAAGCAGTTTTCGCGCTTTGTCGGACATGGGCAACGGCACGTCCCTGCAATAGAACAGTCCGCTCTCGGCCAATTCATCCAAGGTCGCGGCACGTTGCTTGAGGCCGGCAAGACCTGACCTGAAACGGGCGAGCGCGCCCGCGTCCGGCGTACCGCCAAGCCTCTCGACGAGAAAAGGCCCAACAAGCTCAACCAGCTGGTCGTCATTGCTTGCCTGGATGTAATGCGTGTTCACGTGCGCCAGCTTTGCAAAATCGATGCGGGCCGGGGATCGGCCGATGCCCCCGAAATCGAACCACGCGATCGCCTGATCGGTGGATATGATCTCGTCATCGCCGTGCGCCCAACCGAGCCGCAGCAGGTAATTGCGCAACCCGTCCGGCAGGTATCCCATCCGGCGATAAGCCTCGAGTCCGAGCGCGCCGTGGCGCTTCGACAGCTTCGCCCCATCCGGTCCGTGGATCAGCGGAATGTGAGCGAATGCCGGCACCCGCCAGCCACAAGCTTGATACAAATGATATTGCCGAAAGGCGTTATTGAGATGGTCGTCGCCACGAATGATGTGCGTGACGCCCATATCGTGGTCGTCGACGACAACCGCCAACATGTATGTCGGCGTGCCATCGGCCCGCATCAGTACGAAATCGTCAAGCTGCTCGTTCGCCATCCGGACTTCACCCTGCACCTCGTCCACGATTAATGTCTCGCCGTCGCGCGGCATCTTGATCCGCACCACTGGGTCGACATCGGCCGGCGCCGCACTCGGATCGCGGTCGCGCCATCGGCCGTCGTATAGGGTCGGCCGCCCCGCGGCGCGCGCCGCTTCCCGCATCTCGGTGAGCTCATCAGGTGTGCAATAGCAGCGATAGGCAGCGCTACTCTCCAGTAGCTGGTTCGCAACCGCCCGGTGTCGCACCTCATTCTCCGATTGGAAAACCGGATCGCCATCATGATCCAGCCCCAGCCAAGCGAGACCTTCCTGGATCGCGTCG
>CAJICA010000194.1_pt1 | contig 15912 bp, 13 predicted proteins | sample 9199501 | NCBI WGS metagenome assembly CAJICA01 (sample SAMEA7708319, study PRJEB35096) | sediment metagenome | biome: marine neritic benthic zone biome [ENVO:01000025]; feature: sediment [ENVO:00002007]; material: shallow marine sediment [ENVO:03000034] sea grass bed [ENVO_01000059] ... | reverse complement strand
CTCATGCAACAGGCCACAGAAGCGGACGACCTCTCCTTCCACCTGCTCCGGAAGGCAGAAGATGTGCGCATCGTCCTGCACAAATGCCCGGGTGCGCATCAGGCCCAGCAAGGCGCCGGAGGGCTCGTTGCGCAGGCACGCACCGAATTCGCTGTACCGCATGGGCAGATCGCGGAAAGAACGTGGCCGGTGCTTGAAGAGCTGGACGTGGGCCGGACAGCTCATCGGCTTCAGCGCCAGCGAATGCGCGCCGTCATCGAAAGCGAACATCTGCGCGCCGAACTTGTCCCAATGTCCGCTCGCCTCCCACAACTCGCGGACCAGCAACTGCGGCGTCCGCACTTCCTCGAAACTGGCCCGCCGCATATGGCCCCGGATGAAATCTTCAATGACCTGGCAAAGGGCAAAGCCCGGCGGATGCCAAAACACCATGCCGGGTGCCTCCTCCTGCAGGTGGAAGAGATCCAGCCGCTTGCCGATGGCACGATGGTCGTGAGCGTCCATGAGTCCTCCAAATCTATGCCGGAGGACGGGCACCCGGAATCAAAAGGCCCCGTCCGTCGCCGGCGGGGCCGTTGGCTTAGCGTGTCAAGGTCTGCTCAAGTCACGCCGAACCGCGGCCCGCCGCAGCGGGTCGTCGTCGTGACGGTGGCCAACGCTAGAAAACACGCATACATAGTCTATCGATAGATGCTGCGCTGCAAAAAGTCAAGCTGCGGCTCTTGCCGGCGACTCACCTTCGTGCCTATAACGCGCCTTTAATGGCTCTTTCGCCGACCCCTGAGGCTCACGCCTCACCCGCCTTCCCGCATCGTCATCTGCTGGGTATCGAGGGACTCTCCCCCGACGAAATCACGCTGCTGCTCGACATGTCGGAGGAATATGCCGAGCACAGCCGCCGCGCCGGGCGCAAGCTCCGGACCCTCCAAGGTAGCACCTGCATAAATCTCTTCTTCGAGAACTCGACCCGCACGCGCACGAGTTTCGAGCTTGCGGGCAAGCGGCTCGGCGCCGACGTCATCAACATTTCCGTCGCCAGCAGCTCGATCAAGAAGGGCGAAACGCTGATCGACACGGCGATGACCCTGAACGCCATGCACGCCGACGTGCTGGCCGTCCGACACCCGGACGCGGGTGCCGTGAAACTGCTGTCCGAGAAGGTGAATTGCGCGGTCATCAACGCCGGCGACGGCAGCCACGAGCATCCGACCCAGGCGTTGCTCGACTCCCTGACCATTCGCCGCCGCCGCGGCACGCTGCGCGACTTGCAGGTCGCCCTCTGCGGCGACATCGCCCACAGCCGCGTCGCCCGTTCCAACATCTATCTCCTGCAGACGATGGGCGCCCGCGTCCGCGTGGTCGCGCCGCCGACGTTATTACCGCCCGAGATGGAGCGCCTCGGCGTCGAAGTGTTCCACGACATGCAGCACGGCTTGGCCGACTGCGACATCGTCATGATGCTACGCCTGCAGCGGGAACGAATGCAGGGCACCTTCGTCCCGTCCGTCCGCGAGTACTTCCATTTCTTCGGGCTCGACTACGACAAGCTGAAATACGCCAAGCAGGATGCGCTGATCATGCATCCGGGGCCGATGAATCGCGGTGTCGAGATCGACTCGCAAGTCGCTGACGATATTGACAGAAGCCTCATCCGGGAACAGGTGGAGATGGGAGTCGCCGTGCGCATGGCCTGCCTCGATCTATTGACCCGCGACCATCGCTGAAGCCGATGAAACGCACCGCCTACACCAATGCCCGGCTCCTCGACCCCGGCACCGGTCGCGACGAGACCGGCGACCTGCTGACGGAAAACGGCAAGATCGTCGATCTCGGGCCCGGCCTGTTCGCCACCGGCCTGCCGGACGATGCCGACCACGTCGACTGCGCCGGAGCGGTCATGGCGCCCGGCTTGATCGACATCCGCGTCCAACTGCGCGAACCGGGCGCCGAGCATCAGGAAGACATTGCCAGCGCCGGAAAGGCGGCCGCGGCCGGCGGCGTCACGACCATGATTGCGCTGCCGAACACCGACCCCGTCGTCGACGACGTCGCCGGCATCGAATTCGTCGCCCGCCGCGCCCGCGAGGCCAAGACCGTCAAGGTCTTCACCCACGCCGCCATAACCCGCGACTTGCGGGGCGAGGAAATGACCGAGTTCGGCCTGTTGCGGGAGGCCGGTGCCATGGCCTTCAGCGAGGGCCCGACGGGTGTCGCCAATCCGGCCGTCATGGCCCGCGCCCTGAGCTATGCCAGCACCTTCGATGCCTTGTTGATGCAGCATCCGGAGGAACCGGCACTGGTCGACGGCGGGGTCATGAACGCGGGCGAATTATCGACGCGCCTTGGTCTGCCGGGCATTCCCCGCGAGGCCGAGATCCTTATGCTCGATCGGGACCTCACCCTCGTCGAGATGAGCGGCGGGCGCTACCATGCCGCCGCCATTTCGACCGCCGCTGCTGTCGAGCGCATACGCAACGCCAAGGCGCGTGGGCTCAATGTCACTTGCGATGCGGCACCCCCCAACTTCGCGCTCAACGAGCTGTCCATCGCAGACTACCGGACCTTCGCTAAGCTGACGCCACCGCTAAGGGCGGAGGACGACCGCCAGGCGATTGTCGCGGGATTGGCCGACGGGACGATCGATCTAATCGCCTCCGACCACGCCCCCCAGGACCAGGATTCGAAGCGCTTGCCGTTTGCCCAAGCCGAACCGGGGGGCGTCGGCCTCGAGACGCTATTGCCCCTGACTCTTGAACTGATGCACAACGACCATCTTTCGCTGATCGATGCGCTTCGCAAGGTGACCTTCGCCCCGGCCGAGCTGATGGGCTTGCCAATGGGCCGGCTCGTGCCAGGCGCCCCGGCCGATTTGGTTCTTTTCGACCCGGGGCGGCCGTGGCGAATCAATGCCGACGATCTGCGCTCGAAGTCGAAGAACTCGCCTTTCGACGGCCGGTTGGTGCAGGGGCAGGTGCTGCGAACGGTCGTCGACGGCCGCACGATCTATGCGGACGACGGTGAGTGACCTGTGGACGCGAACTTCTTCATCTTCGTGTGGGGTGTCATCGCGGCCCACCTCAGCATCCCGGACTGGAAGTTCGTCATTGGCTTTTGGCAATTTTTCGCGCTCGGCTTCGCCGGCAGCTATCTGATCGGCTCGATCCCATTCGGCCTGCTGCTAACCCGCTTCGCCGGCCTCGGCGACGTTCGCCAGATCGGCTCCGGCAGCATCGGCGCAACCAATGTCTTAAGGACCGGCAATAAGCGACTCGCCGCACTCACGCTATTGCTGGACGGCGGCAAGGGCTTTCTGGCGGCGATCCTCGCCTTCCGGCTCGGCGGACCGGACATCGGCTATTTCGGGTCGATCGCCGTGGTGCTGGGACACATGTTTCCGGTCTGGCTCTGGTTCCGTGGCGGCAAGGGCGTCGCCACGGCTTTTGGTGTGCTTCTCGCAGTCGGGTGGCAGGCAGCACTGGCAGGATTCGCGACCTGGCTCCTAGTGGCGGCGATGTTTCGCTATTCATCCCTCGCCGCACTGACGACGGCGGTACTGACCCCGATCTACGCCTGGCATCTGATCGACCCCCAAGCCGGTGGGATCAGCATCATCCTCGCTGTCCTGATCTACATTAAGCATGCCGGGAACATCCGCCGGCTCCTCAGCGGCACCGAATCGAAGATCCGCCTTAGCAAGAGCTGACGGCAGTGCCGAACCTTGACGCCGAAGAGAAACTAGCCCGGCTGCAACTAATCCGGTCCGAAAATGTCGGCCCGATCACCTTCCACCAGCTCTTGCAGCACTGCGGCAGCGCAGTCGCGGCCATCAAGGCTCTTCCGGACCTAGTGCGGCGCGGTGGCCAACGACGCGAGATCCGCATATCCAGCCTCGCCGACGCCGAAAGCGAACTGGCTTTGCTCGAACGGCGCGGTGTCGGCGCAGTCTTCTTCGGCGATGTGGAGTATCCGGCGGCCCTCGCCAATATCGAGGACGCGCCGCCGATCCTGCAGGTCCTTGGCCGCGCCGAATTGCTGGCTGGGCCGGCGATCGCCATTGTCGGCGCCCGCAACGCGTCCCTCAACGGCCGCAAACTCGCTAAGAGCCTGGCCAACGAGATCGGCGCCGCGGGGCTGACCATCGTCTCCGGCATGGCCCGCGGCATCGACGCCGCGGCCCACGCCGGGAGCCTGGACAGCGGCAGCGTCGCCGTGCTCGGCGGCGGCGTCGATATCGTCTACCCGGCCGCGAACCAGCCGATCTACGATCGCCTGAAAACGGAAGGCGCGCTCGTCTCCGAACTGCCGTTGGGCACGGAACCCCAAGCCAGGCACTTTCCACGCCGCAACCGGATTATCGCCGGCCTGAGCCTCGGTATCGTGGTCGTCGAGGCGGCCCGCCGCTCGGGATCCCTGATCACGGCCAGGTTGGCGCTGGAACAGGGACGCGAGGTTTTTGCGGTGCCGGGCTCGCCGCTCGACGAGCGTTGCCGTGGCACCAATCGGCTGATCCGTGAGGGCGCAACGTTAACTGAATGTGCACAAGATGTTATCGATATTGTCTCACCCATGGCTCAAGCTAAAAAAACGCCGGATCCGATGGCGTCGGAGGCCCCGGTAGCGCCGATTGAGATCGACGACAGCATCCGCGGTTTCATCATGGAATGTCTATCGCCGAGCCCGGTTTCGGTTGACGAAATCGTCCGACAATGCGATTTGCCCGCCGCCGTCGTCCAGCGAATCCTCTTGGAACAGGAGCTGGCCGGACATATCGAGCGGCAGCCAGGTGGCCTTGTTGCCACGGTCTGATCTCCCCATGTGGAACGCGTTGGCGCATTAGGGCATTGCATGGACGTCGTCGTCGTCGAGTCACCGGCTAAGGCCAAGACCATCAACAAGTACCTCGGCAAGGGGTACAAGGTCCTGGCGTCGTACGGCCATGTCCGAGACTTGCCGTCGAAGGATGGATCGGTCCTGCCCGACGAGGACTTCGCCATGGCCTGGGAGCTGACGGACCGCTCCGGCAAGCCGGTGGGGGAAATCGTCTCGGCCCTCAAGGGAGCCGGCACGCTCTATTTGGCGACGGACCCCGACCGCGAGGGCGAAGCCATCTCCTGGCATATCGAGGAGATCCTCAAGCAGCGCAAACTGCTGAACGGCATCGACGTCAAGCGCGTCGTCTTCAACGAAATCACCGCCGACGCGGTACGGGACGCCTTTCGCCATCCCCGCGACCTGAACAACGAACTGATCGAGGCCTATCTCGCCCGCCGCGCCCTGGACTACCTCGTCGGCTTCACACTGTCGCCGGTCCTGTGGCGCAAGCTGCCGGGCGCCCGGTCGGCCGGCCGCGTGCAGTCGGTCGCACTCCGCCTCATTTGCGAACGCGAAACCGAGATCGAACTCTTCAAGCCGCAGGAGTATTGGTCGGTCGCGGTCTCCCTGACATCGTCCCAAGGCGACCCGTTCACCGCCCGCCTGACCCACCTCAAGGGCGAGAAGCTGGACAAATTCTCGCTCGGCGACGAAACCGCTGCGGCCGCGGCCAAGGCCGCCATCGAGGCGCAAGATTTCAGCGTCGGCACCATCGAGAAGCAGCGCGTCAAGCGCCGGCCACAGCCACCTTTCACGACATCGACGCTACAACAAGAAGCATCGCGCAAACTGCGCTTCAGTGCGACGCAAACGATGCGTGTCGCGCAACGCCTCTACGAGGGCATCGATCTGGGCGGCGAAGCGATCGGTCTGATCACCTATATGCGGACAGACAGCGTCGTCTTGAGCCAAGACGCCATCGCCGGCAGCCGCGAGCTCATATCCACAGACTTTGGCGGCCCATATCTGCCGGACAGCCCGCGGATATATAAAACGAAGGCCAAGAACGCCCAGGAAGCGCATGAGGCGATCCGCCCGACGGATTTCTTCCGCCGCCCGCAATCCCTCGCCGGCGCGCTGAAGGACGACGAGTACAAGCTCTACGATCTGATCTGGCGCCGCACCGTCGCCGCCGAAATGGCCGACGCGCAACTCGACAAGACAGCGGTGGAGTTGCCGTCCGCCGACGGACAAGTCCGTCTGCGCGCCAACGGTTCAGTGGTCGCCTTCGACGGCTTCCTCAAGCTGTATCGCGAGGACCAAGACGAGAGGCCGGTCAACGGCCAGGAGCAAAACGACGAAGACAAGCGTCTGCCGCAGCTCAGCGAGGGCGAACGCACCGACAAGCAAGCCATCGACACCAGCCAGCACTTCACCCAGCCGCCGCCCCGCTATTCCGAAGCGAGTCTCGTCCGGCGCCTCGAGGAGCTCGGCATTGGCCGGCCGTCGACCTACGCCTCCATTCTCCAGGTGCTGCAGGACCGCGACTACGTCGTCCTCGACCGCCGCCGCTTCGTCCCGGAGGACAAGGGCCGCATCGTTACGACGTTTCTGACCAGCTTCTTTAAGCGCTATGTCGAATACGATTTCACCGCGAAGCTCGAGGAGCAACTCGACGACATTTCCGGCGGCCGCATCGACTGGAAACAGGTGCTGCGCGACTTCTGGGAAGCCTTTTCGGCGACGGCCGCCGGTACCAAGGAACTCCGCACACGCGCGGTGATCGATGCGCTCGATGCTGAGCTCGGCCCCCACTTCTTCCCGCCCCGCGAAAACGGCACCGAGCCCCGGAAGTGCGCAAGCTGCGCCGACGGCCGGCTCGGCCTCAAGGTCGGCCGACACGGCCCGTTTATCGGCTGCTCCAACTATCCTGACTGCAAGTACACACGGCGCCTGACCGAAAACGGCAACGGCGCCGATGACGACGAGATGGCCGCCGGCCCAAAAAAACTGGGCGTCGACCCGGAGACCGGTAAGGACGTCAGCCTGCGCAAGGGACCCTACGGACCCTACGTCCAGCTTGGCGAGGAAGAGGTCGAGGGCAAGAAGAAGATCAAACCGAAGCGCACGTCCTTGCCGAAAGGCGTCGCCGCCGCCGACGTTGACCTTGATATGGCCATCAAGCTGCTGCGCCTGCCGCGTGACATTGGCAAGCATCCCGAGGATCAGGTGATGATGCAGGCCGGCATTGGCCGGTTCGGCCCGTTTGTCAAACACGGCCCGACTTACGCCTCATTGCAGGACCCCCTGGAAGTGCTGACGGTCGGCGTCAACCGCGCCGTCTCTTTGCTCGCCGAGAAAAGAAGCCGTAGCGGCAGCCGGCAAGCCGTCCCAGCCTTGCGGGAGCTTGGCACCCACCCCGCCGACGGCAAGCCCGTCAACCTCTACGCCGGTCGTTACGGGCCATACGTGAAGCATGGCCGCATCAACGCTTCGATCAAGAAGGACCAGGAACCGGAATCCCTGACTATGGAGCAGGCCATCGAGCTGCTCGACGCCCGCGCCGCCAAGGCAACCGGCAAGAAGCCGACCGCCCGAAAGACGACAGCGAAGAAGAAGCCGGCGGCCAAGAAGAAGCCCACCCGGAAGAAGGCCGCCGCCAAGAAGGCGCCGGCGCGCAAAGCCGAGGCAGCGGCCGGCGCGGACTGAAAGGCTCTTTGACCCACCCACGCGCGCAACGCCTCGGCCTGCCCGATAAGGCAGAGCTCCTCGCCTACATTCGGGACCGCAACAACGACGTGACCCGCCGGGACATCGCGCGGGAGTTCGGCCTGCGCGGCGCCCAGCGGGCCGAGTTGCGGACGATGCTGCGTGAGCTGGAAGATGCCGGCGAGATCGAACGGACCGCCGGACGCCGCATGCGTCCCGCCGGCACGCTGCCGTCGGTGACGGTCATCGAGGTCACCGCGCAGACCGAGGACGGCGACCTTCTTGCCACGCCGACCCAGCACGCCGACCAGCAAGAGGCACCGCGCATTCTTGTCGCATCGCCGCGCCGCTCCACCATGCGCGCCCCGGCCATTGGCGACCGGCTCCTCGCCCGCCTCCGCCGGGAGGCCGATGGCGGCTACACCGCCACGCCGATGAAGCGGCTGCAGACCGCCGAGCCCGACTTCGTCGGCATCCTGCAACGGACGGCGCACGGCGACCGCATCCTCAGCACCGAGCGCGGCCGGCGCACCGAGTTCCATGTCCAGACAAGCGACACCGCGGGGTTGGCCAACGGCGACCTCGTATTGGCGCGGATCCTGCCGGGTCGGCGAACGGGGCTGCCGAAGGCCGAAATCAAGCAACGCATCGGCAATGCGAGGGACCCCCACGCCTTCAGTTTGATCGCAATCCAGGCGGCCGGCATTCCCGTCGACTTTCCGGCCGAGGCGCTCAAGCTGGCTGAGGAAAGCAAACCGCCTTCAATCGCGGGCCGGACAGACCTGCGCGCGATCCCATTCGTCACCATCGACGGCGCCGACGCCCGCGACTTCGACGACGCGGTGTTCGCCGAGCCGGACACGGACCCCGACAACGCGGGCGGCTGGCGCGTCATGGTCGCGATCGCCGATGTCGCTTGGTATGTGCGGCCGGACGATGCCCTGGATCGCGAAGCCCGCCGCCGCGGGAACTCGGTCTACTTCCCCGACAGGGTCGTACCGATGCTGCCGGAGGCCTTGTCGAACGGTCTATGCTCGTTGCGGCCGGACGAGGACCGGGCGAGTTTGGTCGCCCACCTGCGGATCGGCGCGCACGGCGCCGTCAAGAACTTCCATTTTGAGCGGGGACTGATCCGCTCCGCCGCCCGCCTGACCTACGAACAGGTCCAAGCTGCCCGCGACGGTAAATCCGAGCCGCTCACCGAGGAGATATGCGCGCGGGTCATCAAGCCACTCTACGGCGCGTTCGAATCATTGGATCGGGCCCGGCGCCGCCGGCAGCCTCTGGACCTCGACCTCCCGGAGCGGCGCGTCAAGCTGAGCGAGAATGGTGAGATTCTCGGCATCGCGCCGGTCCCGCGCCTAGACAGTCACCGGCTGATCGAGGAGTTCATGATCGCCGCCAACGTCGCGGCGGCACAGCTCCTGACCCGCCGCAACCAACCTTGCATGTACCGCGTCCACGACCGGCCTGACCCGGAGCGAATCGACGACCTCAGAGCGCTGTTGGCCGAGTACGGATTCAAAGTTCCGCGCGGCCACAGCCCCGACCCGGGGCTCTTCAACCATGTCCTGCGGCAGGTCCATGACACCCCCCAGGCCGAACTCTTCAGCCAGCTCGTCTTGCGCGCCCAGATGCAGGCCGCCTACAGCCCGCACAATATCGGCCATTTCGGGCTGGCCCTGGGCCGCTACGCCCATTTCACATCGCCCATCCGCCGTTACGCTGACCTGCTCGTTCACCGGGCCATTATCCGCGTCCTGAATCTCGGCGACGGCACCTTGCCGGCTGGCGCCGAAGAGAACTTCACAGACATCGGCGATCATATCTCGGCCACAGAACGCCGCGCTGTCAGTGCCGAGCGCGAGGTCTTCGACCGCTATGCGGCGGCCTTCCTGGAGAGCAGCATCGGCTCGGTACTCAGCGGCACGATCAGCGGCATTGGGCGGGCCGGGCTGTTCATCCGGCTCGACGATACCGGCGCCGACGGTCTGCTGCCGATGTCCCTCCTGCCATCGGACTATTTCCGGCATGACGAATCGAAACATCGCCTGGTCGGCGAGCAAACCGGGTTGTCCTATCATCTCGGCGATCGCATCGATGTGCGGCTGGCCGAAGCCATCGGCGTCGCCGGCCAAATCATTCTTGGACTTGCAACGAACCCGTCAAGAGCGGTGGGCCGCCCAAGGTTTCGTCGCCGCAAACGGCGCTAAGAATCCATTAACCATATCTCGCCAAAACCAGTTTTCGCCGAAACAACGGATCGGACGTTTGGCAATCACCGGAGAAGCGTTTAAGAACCATCGGGCACATTGTGCGGAATAAGGGGGCGCGAGTTGCGCTATGCCAATAAGTAGGCGAGCGACCATCCGCTACACGGCTATCCTACTACCGCTGGTTCTTGCGGCGTGCGCCCGCTTCCTGAGTTCGCCACCCTATGACTACAGCGCGGGATACGCCAACGACGTCTTTCAGTCCGGGTTCGATTTCGTCAGCCGGCGCTATATCGAACGCTTGGACATGGAGGACTTCGCCTTATCGGGCCTCGAGGGCCTGACTGAGATCGACCCGGCGATCCGCACCCGGAACAACGAGGGCACGCTCGAAGTCTTCGTCGGTGCTACCTCGGCCGGCTCGCTGACCCTACCGACCAACGAAGACGCGGGCGACTGGGCGGACCTCGTAACCGATGCCGTGGAAGTGGCCCGCCTTCACTCATCGCCCCTTAGGGAAGCCGAGGCCGAGCAGATCTTCGAAGTGGTCTATGACCGGGCCCTGAAGGAACTCGACGAATTCTCGCGCTACTCCGGTCTCGAAGAGGCGATCGACGCCCGCGCGATGCGGGAGGGCTTTGGCGGCATCGGCATTTCCATTCGCATGGAGGAACGGGGCGCGACGATCCTGTCCGTCGTCGGCCAGGCACCGGCCGACAAAGCCGGGATAGAAGCGGACGACATGGTGATCGGTGTGAACGGCGAGAGCATCGCTGGTTGGACCCAGCGGCAACTGGTCCGTGAGCTACGCGGCAAAGTCAACACGACGGTCAAGCTGACGATCGACCGGCCATCGCGGGACGCACCCTTCGACGTCACGGTCGAGCGCGCCCGAATCGTCCCGCCCACCGTCGAGGCGCGCCGTGACGGTAGAGCCGGCGTTGTTCGTGTATCGAGCTTCAACCAGAGCACGGCAGAAGCGGTCCGTCGCGAAGTCACCAGGCTTCGGCGCGGGTCTCTCATCGACGGCTATGTGCTCGACCTACGCGACAATCCGGGCGGTCTGCTGGACCAGGCCGTCGAGGTCGCGGATGTCTTCCTGGAAGACGGCGAAATCGTCCGCACCCGGGGCCGCCACCCGCAGAGCCGCCAGGCATATGCGGCTTCCGGCCGCGACTACGCGGCCGGGTTGCCCATGGTGGTGCTCATCAACGGCGATTCCGCCTCTGCTTCGGAGGTTGTCGCCGCAGCTTTACAGGATCGTGGTCGGGCCGTCGTTGTCGGCACGAACTCCTACGGTAAGGGGACGGTTCAGACAGTCTATCGGCTACCCAACAATGGCGAGCTGACACTAACCTGGTCACGCCTGCACGCGCCGACGGGCTATCGCCTGCATGGCCTCGGGGTCTTGCCGAATCTCTGCACCCAGGGTACCGCCGGGATCCCCGACACCCGCGACGTCGTCGACGAGTTGCGCGTCGGTCAGACGACGACCCAGGACGTCTTGCAGGACTGGCGGCAAGCCGACGGACTACAGAGCGATAACCTCGACATTCTGCGAGATGCCTGCCCGTCGGCCCAGGAGACCCCGGAAACCGATGTCCAGATTGCCACGGCCGTGATCGCGGACAAGAGGCTGTACCAGCAGGCCCTAGAGCCACTCGCGCCGTCGGTCGCCCGGCGCTGATCCGAGATCCTTGACAAGGGGCGCCGCCCGGCTAGGGTGCCCCGCATCCGGTCCACGGGAACCTGAGGCATGGCCAAGACGAACACAATCCTGGTCAAGATGACCAGCACAGCCAACACCGGCTACTTTTATGTGGCCAAGCGGAATCCGCGGAAGCGGCCGGAAAAGCTTGAGCTGCGGAAGTTCGACCCGGTCGCGCGCAAGCACGTGGTCTTCAAGGAAGAGAAGATGAAATAGCGCGCTCTTGCGTGCCAACACCATCCGCGTCGGCCCGAACCACTCTGTTCCGGCCTGCTTTCTTCGCACCATAGAGCGCCGCGTCGGCCCGCATGAGCAAATCCGCGGCAAGCTCGTCGGGATACGCCTGCGCGACACCGACACTGATCGTCACCGGCATGCACAAATCGCCTGACGTGAAGGGCTCGGCCTCGATGCGGCCGCGAAGGCGTTCCGCCACTTTGGCCGCGGTCTTGATACCAGTCCCCGACAGAACGACGACGAACTCCTCGCCGCCGTAACGTGCCACCGTGTCGAAATCACGGACGGAAGAGGCCACCCGTGGAACAAGCTGACGAAGGACATCGTCGCCGGCCGCATGCCCATGCGTATCGTTGATTTGCTTGAAGTGATCGATATCCAACATCACGACGGATGTCGTCTTGCCGTCGGTTACCTTTCCGCGCAGTTGCGCGGTGAGGTGCGTATCCAGATAACGCCGATTGTAGGCGCCGGTCAGATCGTCCTTTAGCGCCGCGACCAACCCATGTTCATAGTCGGCACGTAGCTTGTCATTATAGCGCTTCCGCCGAATCTGCGTGCGCACGCGGGCGATGAGTTCGCTCGGGTCGATGGGCGACGTCAGGTAGTCGTTGATGCCGATGTCGATCGCAGTTTCGGTTCTCTCCCGATCGTGTTCCTCGGCAATGAGGAGAATCGGCACCGAGCGTGTCGCTTCCATGGTCCGCAGCTGCGCACACACCCGTAGCGGATCGCCGTCCTGCAGCTTCAACCGGACCAGTACCAACTCGAACGGCGAACGCTCGGCTTTTGCCAGTCCCTCGGCAGCGCTGGACGCAACCTCCACCGTGTTGCCTTCGGACACCAGTGTGTCGCGTGTTTTAGCGACGGACGGACTGCCGTCGATGATGAGTATGTTGGCATCGCGGACGTCATCAACCAGGCACTCGGCGGTCACAACCCCCAACTCGGCCCCGGTGCTGCGTCGGCGCAGCAGCTCGTCGAACGCCATCTTGAGGCGCAACAGCGACCGCATTCGCGTCCGCAGGACCCAATCATCGACCGGCTTGGTCAGAAAGTCGTCCGCCCCCGCCACCAGCCCGGCGACCTTGTCGCTTTGCTCGGACAGCGCAGTGACCATGACAACCGGTATGTGGGTGGTTGCGGGATCGCTTTTCAGCCGGCGACAGACCTCGAATCCGTCCATTTTCGGCATCATGACGTCCAGCAGCACGATGTCGGGTAGCTCACTCTGGGTTAGCGCCAGAGCCTCTTCCCCATCCTTTGCCGTGATAACGTCGTAGTATTCGACCGAGAGTTTCGCTTCGAGGAGTCGACGATTGACTTCGATATCGTCGACGACGAGAACCCGAGCAGACACGCCTCACCTTCAATTCAGGTAAGACTGAACCGTCTTCAGGAACTGAGGAACGGAAATCGGCTTTGAAATGTAGGCCTCGCATCCGCCCTGCCTGATCTTCTCCTCATCGCCCTTCATGGCAAAGGCCGTCACCGCGATCACCGGTATGGCCTTCAAAGCATCGTCCTCCTTGAGCCATTTGGTCACCTCGAGCCCCGACACCTCCGGTAATTGGATGTCCATCAGGATGAGATCGGGCGTGTGCTCTCGGGCGAGTTTCAGCGCTTCCATGCCGTCTTTGGTCTGCAAGGTATTGTAACCCTGCGCCTCCAACAGATCGTGGAAGAGCTTCATATTGAGGTCATTGTCTTCGACGATCAGAACTTTCTTCGGCATCGGTGCCTGCCTGGTGGACGCGCCAGTGATGTTCCGCTAGGTCTCAATTTTGGACAGCGAAATAAGGCCGCGACCCTAGCAGGGCGTAGTTAATGCTTCCCTTACCGGCACGACAGCGGACTGGGTGAACCACCGGTATAGCAACCAGATGGTACCAAATCAGGGGCACAACCCCGTCATAGGTGTAGCTCTAGGCAGCGGTGCGGCGCGCGGCTGGGCCCATATCGGTGTGCTGGCGGGGTTGGGCGCACACGGCATCGCACCCACGGTCATCTGCGGCAGTTCGATCGGCGCCTTGGTCGGAGGCGTTCACGCCACGGCCAAGGATGCGGTGCTCGAGGACCTGGCCCGCGGTCTCACCAGACGCGATCTCGTCAGGCTCCTGGACGTCCGCCTTTCGGCCGGCGGGCTGGTCGGTGGCGAGAAGCTCAGGCGCCTGCTGACCGAGATCCTGGGTGATGCGCAGACCGAGGATCTGCCCGTCCGCTTTGCGGCCACGGCGACGGACATCCGAACCGGTGAGGAGGTGTGGCTCCAGACCGGCGACCTGGCCACGGTCGTTCGCACGTCGATTGCGTTCCCCGGTATTCTGAGTCCGGTATCCCGCGAAGACCGCCATCTCGTCGATGGCGGCCTGGTCAACCCCGTACCGGTCTCCCTTTGCCGCGCCATGGGCGCCGACACCGTGATCGCGGTAAACGTCAACAGCAACCGCATCGGTCGGCGGACCGCGCGCAAACAGCAGCGTGCCCAGAAACGCAGCGATTTCGTCGAGCGCCTTTCCGCCGAGATGCCGGAGTCGCTCCGCGCCCACGCCGGCCGCCTGGCCCAACAATTCCTAGGTGATCCGGCCAAGAGCGTCGAGTTCTGGGATGTCCTGGTCAGCGCACTCAACATCATGCAGGAGGAGATAACCCGCGGCCGGTTGCGCCAGCACGAGCCGGACATCCTGATCGAGCCGGCCGTTCACCATATCGGCCTCCTCGAATTTCATCGGGCCGACGAAGCCATCCGTTGTGGACTGGAAGCGGTCGAGGCAGCGGTATCCGAGATATCCACACTGGGGCTCTCCACCCACAAGCCGCCGGCCAACGTCGATACCGGCTAGCGGCTCCTACCACTAATGACACGGGGCCGAGCCGGACACCGCACGTAAACTCCTTGGCAATGTCCGCGCGCACGAGAATCCGCACCCCGGCCGCCCTCGCCGTCCTGGCGTCAGCGACCCTCGCCGCCTGTAATCCGTTCAGCGAGTTCGCGCCGACCCACGAGGAAGTCCGGGCACAGGGGTGGGTCTTCCCGTCGCCGGAGAGAAGTCCTCTCCTTGAAATCCCGGAACGCGGGTTCTGTTACCGGACACTAGCGCGTATCGACTGCTACCAGGAGCCGGTACCCGGTCTCGACAATCGGCTCGTCGCCGATCCGAAAATTCTCACCGTTCCCGCCCCCTATCGCCGGTAGCCCTTCTCTCCTTCGTGCGGCAAGATAGCCACGCAGGAGGAAAGCATGCGAATCGGCGTTGACGTCGGCGGCACCAAGATCGAGATCATCGCGCTTGCGAATGACGGGCGCGAACTCTACAGGCACCGTATCCCCACGCCCAAGGACGACTACGACGGCACCGTCAATGCCATCGCCGATCTGGTGCGTGGGGCCGAGCGGGAGCTGAAGGAACGCGGTACGGTCGGCGCCGGCATTCCCGGTGCCATCTCGCCGGCCACCGGCCTCGTCAAGAATGCCAACTCGACCTGGCTGATCGGCAAGCCGCTCGACAAGGATCTCAGCCACGAATTGGAACGCGAGGTGCGCGTCCAGAACGACGCCAACTGTTTTGCCGTGTCCGAAGCCGTCGATGGCGCCGGCGCTGGCGCGAAATGCGTCTTCGGCGTTATTGTCGGCACCGGCACGGGCGGCGGCATCGCCATCAACAAGCGGGTCCTGGCCGGCCCCAACGCCGTCGCCGGCGAGTGGGGGCACATCCAGCTACCTTGGATGACGTCGGACGAGATACCGGGCCCCGACTGCTACTGCGGCATGCAGGGCTGCATCGAGACTTTCCTCTCCGGGCCCGGTATGGCAAGGGACCACCACCGCGTGGCCGGCAAAGAGCTGACGGCCCAGGAAATTGTCGAAGCCGCCGAGGCCGGCGACGCCGACGCTGAAGCAACGCTCCAGCGCTACGAAAACCGCATGGCCCGCGGCCTGGCGTCGATCGTTACAGTCCTCGACCCCGACGTCATCATCGTCGGCGGCGGCATGGGCAATATCAGACGTTTGTACCGCCACGTCCCCCGTATCTGGCAGCAATACGCCTTCTCGGATCATGTCGATACGCCCCTCGTCCTGCCCGTCCATGGCGATTCAAGTGGCGTCCGCGGCGCCGCCTGGCTGTGGCCACCGAGCGACGCTGCGTAGCCGGCGACACGTCGTGCCGACAATCTGCCGAGATTGTTCAGCCGAGATCCCAAACGACGGTGCACGCTGCCCAGCTTGCGGCT
>CAJICA010000258.1_pt1 | contig 16260 bp, 20 predicted proteins | sample 9199501 | NCBI WGS metagenome assembly CAJICA01 (sample SAMEA7708319, study PRJEB35096) | sediment metagenome | biome: marine neritic benthic zone biome [ENVO:01000025]; feature: sediment [ENVO:00002007]; material: shallow marine sediment [ENVO:03000034] sea grass bed [ENVO_01000059] ... | reverse complement strand
GCCAGAGCCGTTCGATGGCGGGGGTGATCTCCTTGACTTGCGTCGACAGATCGCGTGTCGCAAACATGCCGGCCTGGGCCATCGCTTCGGCGGCGGCGCGCGTGCCCTGTACGGACCGCAGGGCGAGGAACAGAATGAGGGGCATGCCGATGGTTAGAGTCGGCCACCAGTTGATCGCCCACAGATAACCGACGGATTTCTCCAGCACTTCGTCGTCGATGACGCGTGTGAAGGTCACCGAGCCGATCGGCGTGAACGCCGCGTACAGAAATGGGATGAGAGCGAGGAGGAAGGCGACGCCCATGACCGCGAACGGGTCCGTCAGCCAAAGCGCGCGGTAGCGCATAGCGAGCTTGGTGAACCGCGTGCGCTCGGCAGGCATGGCTAGTCGGCCGCCATCAGCGCTTCGGCCTCGCGGCAGATCGTTTGCAACGCAGCGGGCGGATCCGTTGCGTCGCCGACGAACTCGTACCAGGCCGATAGTTGGCGCGTGTCGATTCTCCGAATGTCGTTGTCGCGCGCCCATTCGTGGCCGATGTAGCGTCCGGCGGACCAGAGCTGGGCCTGCAACAGCGGGCGGGCGTCCGGCGGCACGCGATCCAGCGTCTCGGCGCTGAACGCGTCCCAGAACTGGCCGTTCTCGAGACAGAAATCGAAGAAGCCGAGGCCGTCGCACGAGCCGGTCCAAAAGCGCCGGTACCAGCTTTCGTGCTTGGCGTGGTCGAAGGACACGCCGGTGTAGGGCGAGAAACCATCGGGGCAGCCGGCGTCGTCGCGGCCGGTGCTGCCCGCTAGCACGCCGACACAGGTGTCGCGGCTGTCATCGACCGTGTCGTTGTCCGTATCTTCCATCGCGGCGGCGGTGCGTCCGTCGTGGAAACCGATGCAGGTCGCAGCGTCGGCGGGGGTGGCGGCGGCGAGGACGAGCCCGACGGTTAGGGCGGGTACGGACCTAACCCTCAATCTCCGCGACCAACGGGCGATGGTCGGAGCCAAAGGTGTCTCCGATTGCCGTGTACGACACGCAGCTTAATCCATACGAGATAATGTGATCGAGGCGCAACCGCCAGCGGGGATAGGTCACGGCATTGACCGAAATGCGCCGGCCACCGCCGCGTGCCGCGATGCGGTCGATTGCCGCCACGTCGTTCGCAAAGATGTCACGCCAGCCGCAGCCGAATACCCAGCCGACGACGAGATTGACGGCGGGACTGGCGAAGGCGTTGAAGTCGCCGCAAACCAGGGCCGGCCGGTCGGCGGGAAGGTGGGCGTGCAGGATGTCGGTCAGTTGGGCGTGGCGTACGCGTGGCGGGGCGGCGCAAGTCAGGTGGAGATTGACCAGGCGGACGGTCGTCGCGCCGGCGGTGACGTCGAGCGATTGCGATTCCAAGCACTCGCGCCATTGCATGCGCCGGCCAAGCCATGAGGGGCTGACGTCCTCGGCGGCATTGTGGGCGACGATCTTCGCTGCTGCGGCGGGCAGGCGGGACAGGATGCCGAGATAGGTGAGCTGTTCGCCCTCGCGGAAATCCTTGGCAATCGTCAGCCGATGGCCGGGGAGCGATTGAAGCGCGGTGACATGGGCGGCGGTCAGTTCTTGAAAGGCGATGACATCCGCATCGACTCGGCGCAAGAAGTCGTGAAACCGCGCCGTGCGGGGATTGCGGTTGAACACGTTCCAACTCGCGACGCGAAAGGTTGCTGGCAAGGGGATGTCCGATCCGCTGGGAGGAGGCCGCGTTCAAAGTAGTGCGGAGATGGCTTCGGCCCAAGCGCCGGGGTCGGATGGGCGAATAATACGCGAGAATTCTACTATTGCGAGTAGGGTGGTGGACCGCTAAAGTGGGTGCAAGCGCGTGGCGTGGAGGAACGCCGATGGGGAAACGGCTGATCGTGTGCCTGGACGGTACGTGGAACACGCCGGACGACAAGAAGAACGCGACCAACGTCGTCAAGATCATGCGCGCCATCCGCAGCGCCGACGACGCCGGTACGAAGCAGGTCGTCTTCTACGACAAGGGCGTCGGGACTGGTGGGCCGATTGACCGGGTGCGCGGCGGCGCTTTCGGCGGCGGCTTGGGCGACAACGTCAAGGACGGCTACCGGTTCCTCGCCAACAACTACGAACCAGACGACGAGATCTATCTGTTCGGCTTCTCCAGGGGGGCGTTCACGGCGCGCTGTCTGGCCGGTTTCATCGGCGCGTGCGGCTTGCTCAACAAGCATTCGATGGGTCGGTTGCCGGCGGCCTGGGAACACTATCGGACGCGGAACCGCCAGCCGGGCGGCATGCAGGACATCGCGCGGCACACGGAGGTGCCGATCCGGTGCGTTGGCGTCTGGGATACGGTCGGTGCGTTGGGCGTGCCCGTCGAGCGACTGAAGTGGATGAACCGCGGCAAGTTCGCGTTCTTCGACACGACATTAGGCCCGCGCATCGATTGCGCGCTGCACGCATTGGCGATCGACGAACAGCGCGGACCGTTTGCGCCGACCCTGTGGCAGACACCGGCGCGTGACGATCAGGTTGTCGAGCAGGTGTGGTTCGCCGGCGTGCATTCGAACATCGGCGGCAGCTATGACGACCCCGGGCTATCGGACATCGCGCTGGACTGGATGATCAAGCGGGTCGACAAACATACGCCGCTGTCATTCGACCCGGCCTACATCGCCGACAAGATTCACGGCGACCCGTTGGGCACGATGTATGAATCGCGGTCGGCGATGTACGCGGTGAGCCGCGGATTGCCGTATCAACGCGTCATCGGCGGGCGGGATGCATGGGTGCGGCGCTTTATGCGGCGGTCGAACAAGCCCGATCCTGGACAGTCGTTCGTCAACGAAGCGCTGCACCGCAGCGTGCTCGACCGGTTCGGCCGGGACGCGCCGTTCCAAGCCGGCGGAGAGACGCGGACAGTCCGCTACGAGCCCCAAAACGTTGCCGCGGCCAAGGATGCGGTGCCGATCGTCGGCTATGACGGCGAGGTCGAGACCTAGGCGACGGCGTCGCAGCGGCGCTGGAACCGATCGGGCGGGACGCCGGGCCAATTGTCGCGGTCGCGGATAGCGACGGCGAAACCGGCCAGATCATTGTCTGCAACATGGGTTTGCAGGAAGCGCCGGGTTGTAGGCGTGTAGTCGCCGCGAAACCGCAGGTCGACCAGAACCTCCTTGATCGTCGGATGCAGCGCGTCCCAGTCGGTGGCGCCGTAGGTCCGGGTGACGTCGTCCTTGGTCGCCAGGCGCCGGGTTTCGCGTTCCAACCAGTCGTAAACCGTCTCGAAGAGCTTGAGCTGCGCGTCCAGCGTGATCTCGAAGTCTTCGAGGTCGTTTTCGGCGATGAACTCCTCGGCGCCGTTGCCTTGCAGGCCGGCGGCCTGGGAAATCAGCGCCGCCTTGTCCGTCGGCACGCCTGCGGCGATCAGGTCGTCGCGGACCTCCGCTTTCGTGCGCTCCTTCATGTCATAGCCGCGGCCGAGGGTGAGGCCGGAGCCGGCGGTCGGCACATGCAGACAACGGCTGTGGTAGCGCCCGCCCTCGGTCCCTTCGGCGGCGAAGGTCAGCAGCCCGACGGCCGGTTGCGGTATGTTGGCGGGCACGGCGTCGTCACTCCAAACGGGACAAACCTAATCCTAGCACAATTTGCGGATCGGCGGAGCTGGTTGCCGTTCGTGGGTCGTTTATGGGGAGCGGCTGTTGGGATCTATCGGCGTGCTTTGCCAAGCAGCGTCGTGTCGAGTTCTTGAAGGCGCCGCACCAACACGGTGCTGCCCTCGGTCGTCGAGTCCGCGCCGCCTTCCTTGATCGCCAAAGATATGCTGTCGACATGCGCCTTGACGACGTCGCGGTCGACGGGCGCGTCCTTGAGAACTTCCAGATACCTGGCGAGTAGGGCGGCGATCTCGCCAGCGCGCCGATAGCCGAAGATGCCGGCTTCGCCGCGCATCTCGTGCGCCAATGCGTGGATCTCGCGCGCGCTCGTCGCATCAATCGTTGCGCCGCCTGGCCGGTCGAGAAGCCGCTGGAGTTTAGCCACCGTCGAGGTTAGCCGGGTCTCGTACACGGCCGCTGCGCCAGCGATAATGCGTTCCGCCCGTCTTGCCGCCTGCGGGTCAGGTCCCCGTCCCGGCCCTACCTTGGAGCGGAGGCCGTCGTCGGGCGCAATCTGCTCCAAATCTCCGTCAGCAGCTGGCACGGCTAAACTGTCCCGCTCCGGTGCCAGGTTCGCGTCTTTCCTCGCCGTCATAGCCGAAGTCACGCCGACGCCTATCCGGACCGAAATAGCCGCGCGTGCGCACGAACGTGCGCGGCTGCTCGATGACGGCCAGGAGGCGCGCGTAAACCGCACCCACGGTGAACGGTTTGGCCAGAAACTCGGTCGCCCCTGTATCCCGCGCTTCCAAGACGCGCGCGCGCTCCGTATAGCCGGACATCATGATGATCGGCAGGAAGGCGTTCGGGCTGTCGGACTGGTTCCGTACCATGCGGATAAACTGCAGGCCGTCGCAGCGGGGCATCTTCCGGTCGACAATGGCGATGTCGGGGCGTTCGTGCTTGCAGATCGCAAACGCCGCGTTGCCGTCAGCCGCGCAAAACGACCGACCGACACCGAAGGCCGCTAGAACATCCGCGAGAAGCTGGCAGATGTGCTTGTTGTCGTCGGCCACCAGAACACGCAAGGCTTTGAGGTTGTACGGCATCCTGTCGCGCTGCGGAGGGTGTTTATAATACTTAAGTGTCTGATTGATCTGTCTTTCGTATGGCCCCACGGCTTGCGAAAGTATTAATAGCGGTCAGATGACCCATCTTGCACCCGTGCAAATGGCCCGGGCTGGGGGTGTGCACCGCCGGATTGACCCTAAATTGGGTGAACAGGATGGGTGGCGCGGGCACCTGGCCAAAGGCCTTTCGCGAAACCAGATTAGGAAGGGCTTGGTTGCGGAGCGGTTCAGGATATGACTAGCGATGTCGTGTCAGCACAGAACGTGGATGCGCCGGTGCCCGCGGAAGCGGTGTTCCCGTTCGACAACAGTTACGCACGGCTGCCGGACCGGTTTTTCGCGCGGCTGGCGCCGACGCCGGTGGCGGCGCCGCGGTTGATCCGGGTGAACGAGGGGTTGGCGTGGCGCCTGGGCATCGATCCGGCGGTGTTGGCATCGCCGGCGGGCGTCGAGGTGCTGGCCGGCAACCGCGTGCCCGACGAGGCAGCGCCCATCGCCATGGCTTATGCCGGACACCAGTTCGGCGGGTGGGTGCCGCAGCTCGGCGACGGCCGGGCGATCCTGCTGGGCGAGGTGATCGACCGCGACGGCGTGCGCCATGACGTGCAGCTCAAAGGATCGGGCCCGACGCCATTCTCGCGAATGGGCGACGGACGCGCCGGGGTCGGCCCGGTGCTGCGCGAGTACATCGTCAGCGAGGCGATGGCGGCGCTGGGCTTGCCGACAACCCGGGCGCTGGCGGCGGTGACGACAGGCGAGCACCTCATGCGGGAAACGCCGCAGCCGGGGGCGGTGCTGACGCGGGTGGCGCAGAGCCATGTGCGCGTCGGCACGTTCCAGTTCTTCGCGGCGCGGCAGGACACGGAGGCGCTACGCTTGTTGGCGGATCACGTTATCGCGCGGCACTATCCGGATGCTGCGGCGGACCGACCGTACCTGGCGCTGTACGATGCGGTGATCGCGCGGCAGGCGGCGCTGGTGGCGCGGTGGATGCACGTCGGCTTCATCCACGGCGTGATGAACACCGACAACATGTCAATCGCCGGGGAGACCATCGACTACGGGCCGTGCGCCTTCATGGACACCTACCATCCCAACACGGTCTACAGCTCGATCGATCACATGGGGCGCTACGCCTACGGCAACCAATCGCGGGTGGCGCATTGGAACTTGGCATGCCTAGGGCAGGCGCTGCTGCCGTTGTTGGCCGACGACGAAGACGCGGCGGTGGCGGCGGCGCAGGAGTCGCTCAACGCGTTTCCAGCGCTGTTCGAAGCGGCGTGGCTCGACGGCATGCGGCGCAAGGTGGGTCTGGCCGAGGCGCGGGACGGCGATGCGGCGCTGGTGCAGGACCTGCTGCAACGCATGGCGAACAACAATGCCGATTTCACGCTGACGTTCCGCCGGCTGAGCGATGTCGCGGCGGAGGCATCGGACGCCGACGAGGCGGTGCGGGCGTTGTTCGACGATCCGGCGGTGTTCGACGGTTGGGCGGTGACGTGGCGGCAGCGCTTGTTGGACGAAGGGCGTGGCGACGCGGAACGGCAGGCGGCGATGCGCGCCGTCAATCCCGCCTTCCTGCCGCGCAACCATTTGGTCGAAGAGGCGATCAGCGCAGGGCTCGGCGGCGACTTCGCACCGTTCGAGGGCCTTATGGCCGTACTAGCGCAGCCATACGAGGAGCAACCCGAAGCGGCGCGTTATGGCCTGCCGCCGCGGCCGGAGCAGGTCGTGCACCGGACCTTCTGCGGCACGTAGGGGCGGGCCGGCTGTTCGATTGGAGAGGGCGCGACGCGTTCAGTGGTCGTCGCGGACCAGCATGAACTCCGGTTCGAACATGTCCTGCGGCCGCGCCGGTGTGGGCGGCGGTGGCGCTGGCCGGTGGCTCGTCTCTTTGGCTTGCTTCGTCTGGCGCTCGTTGCTCTTGAAATCGCGGTCCATGGCTACCTTTCAAACAAACGATCCATCCGGGTTCAGCACTATTCGTGCCAACTCACATGTACTTGCCGCCAGGGATGCCGGGCTTCTTGGTCGACGATTTGCCCGTATGACGGGCATATGCCTGCGCAATGTGTCGGCATTGCGATTCCCCGATGACCGTTCCTTGTCAAACGCGGTAGACGTGCCACTATTCTCCCTGTGAAAAGAAAGGGCTGCCGGTAGCGCGGCCGGAGGACGCAAGACCATGAGAATTGGACGCCGTCTGGCGGGCGTTTGTGCCGTTGCTGTCATGGCCGTTGCCATGATGCCGACGCGCGTGGCGCTGGCCGCGCCGGATGCAGCCGTGGCGGAAGCGCATATCCAGGAGTTGGCCGACGGGGCGATCGCGATCCTCGAGAGTCCCGACCTCGACCTCGTCGACCGGGAAAAACAGTTCGGCGTCATCCTGCGTGAAGGCTTCGACATCAATCTGATTGGCCGGTTTGTGATGGGCCGCTATTGGCGGTCGACTTCCGAGGATCAGCGCGAGGAATTCCTGGAGCTGTTCGGCGATTTCATCGTGGCGACCTATACGCCACGGCTGAGCGCCTTCGCCGGTGAGTCCGTCGAGATAACGGGCACGCAGGCGATCGACGACAGCGACGTGCTGGTGACAACGGAAATCGGACGGGCGGGCAACAAGCCCTTCAATACAGGTTGGCGGGTCCGGCTGCGCGATGGTGAACCGCTGATCATCGATGTCATGGTCGAGGGCTTGAGCCTGGCGGTGACGCAGCGGGACGAGTTCGGGTCCGTTCTGCGGCGCCAAGGGGTCGATGGCCTGTTGGCGATCATGGAAGCGCGGACCCAGCGCCTGACCGTAACGGGGAGCTGAAAGATGACACCCAGGTACACGTTCGCGGCAGGCGTTATGGCGGTGTTGCTGAGCGGCACGCCGGCGACGGCGGATGTCAGCGACGCGCTGGCCTTGTTCGCCGAGGGCGACTATGCGGCGGCTCGCGAGATGTTGGAACCGTTGGCCGAGGCCGGCGACCCGCTGGCGCAATACAATCTCGGCGTGCTGTACGACCAGGGACGCGGCGTCGATGTCGATCACGGCGCGGCCAAGGCGTGGTGGCAGCAGGCCGCCGACAGCGGCTTGGCCGTGGCACAACACAATCTGGCGCTGCTGGTGTTGAGCGGCCAGGCCGGGGCGCCGGACTTCGACGGCGCCATCGCCTGGCTAGAGGTAGCGGCCGACCAAGGTTTTCCGAACTCGCAGCACACGCTGGCCAAGTTCAATGCCGGCGGGATCGGCGTGCCGCGGGACGACGTGAAGGCGTTCGACCTGTACATGGCGGCGGCAGAGAGCGGTTTCGCGCCGGCGCAGTATAACCTCGGTAAGGTGTATCGGGACGGGCGCGGCACGGCGCCGGATCAAGACGCGTCGATCGCCTGGTTCGAACGGGCGGCGCTGCAGGGTTATGCGAAGGCGCAGAACCGGCTGTCGGCGCGTTATGAATCGGGCGAGGGCGTCGAAGCGGATCCCGTCGAGTCCCTCGCCTGGGCCATTCTGGCGGCGGCGCAGGGCAACATATCGTCAGCGCAACGCCGCGACGCGCTGATGGACGCGCTGAACGCGATGGATGTCGCGGCGGCCAAGCGGCGGGCGGCGGAGTTGCCGATTGCAGTGGAGACGCCGGCGGGGCGGTAGCGGGGTGGTGGCACGCCGCGTGCCTTGCCGCGGCGACTAGATCGTACTACCGGGCTCCACGATGATGAGCGGCGCGTGTTGCCCGGCTTCGTAGTGGCCGGGTATGAAGCAGCCGACCTCCCACTCACCTTCTAGGCCGCGTGGGATCCACACGTGAAGTTCGCCGGACGGTTTTGTCATGCTCCGGTCTTCCCAAGGCGGCAGGTGCAAGCCGAGGAAGCCGTGACTTCGATGCTCTCCGTCACTCTGGCCAGGTGCCTGAGGCGCAAAGAGGTTTTGTCCGTAGAGCCCGGTTTCGGGATTCGGCTCACGGCCGAAATGAACTTCGTGATCAAGTGCGCCTTCGTTGACGAAACGGATCAGGTGTGGACGACCTGACTCAAGCCTGAGCGTGCCATTCTCGATGCCATCCGGTCCGCGGAAATAGAATTCGCCGACGCTGATCTCTAGGTCTGCGGGGGTGCCGTGCTGGGAGTGCGCACGCGCGCTTCTCGATTTACCAGTCACCGACAGCGATAGCGCCGATAGGACCCCGAGCCCGAATAGGCGACGTCCAATCATACTGAAACTCCTATTGCGGCTTGAAGAGCAGACCCGAACGACGGTCGGCTGACAGTGACCTAAATCAACCGAACAAAGACATTGACCTTCCAGTGACTGGAAGCTCCAGGGTGCGATTCGTGGAGAGCTTGTGGGCCGGTTCGGTAGCTCACGCAGGTGTGAGACCTGGATTGAGGTGCGTCAGGGACCAAGAGCGCCGTACCGGCAAGTTGGCGCACACAAACCTCGAACAGGAGGTGACACATGGACCAAGTTCTTTCGCGGGTACAGATGGTTCGGCCGATCACGGTTGCCATTGCCCTCACCATCACGGGAGAGATCATCTACTTCTTGCTATGGGGTGTGGTCTGGTTTCCCGAAGGGGACCTGTGGCGCAAACTGGGTTGGACGGCGACCTGCGGCCTCGCCATGGGCGCAACGATCGGCGCTTTGGTCTTGCTGTTCGTGACAGGACGCTTCACGGGGCGACGCGCGCTCGCCGCGGCCGGCGCGGTTTATGCCGGAACACTGCTCTACTGCACTGCCCTTTGTTTCTTGATCGCACGAAGCGTCGATTATTTCGGAGCGAATAGCGATCCGTCACTTTTTGTCGGCGGCAGCGTGGTTCCGATCGTGCTGACGACCGTTATCTACGCCTGGCTGGTCACGAGCGAAAACGGAGCGAAGGTGCTTGCGAGGGTAGGGCTATGAAGAGTCGTAGCGCTTGGCTTGCATTGAGTGCCATTAGCGCCCTGCCGGGGGCTGCTTACGCGCAACCCATTCCGGAACATTCTCACTTCTTTGGAGGCGAAGGCATGAGCATGGGCTTTGGTGCAATGATGGTTCTTGGACCCTTGTTTTTCTTTCTCCTCATTGGCCTGACGGTCGTTGTTGCCGTTCTGGCAATTCGCTGGTTCGGCGACCGACACAGCTACGTCGGACACACGCCGCGATCAGGCAGCTCCGCCATAGACATTCTAAGGGAGCGTTTCGCGCGCGGGGAGATTGATAAAGAGGAATTCGAGGACCGCCGCCGCACCATTGGCGAATAGAAGCACTGGTGTGAGAAAGAGACTGATCGGCGCCGCCGGCATCGTTTCGGCGATCGTTGTCGGCGCCGGCGCTTACATTTTTCTGGCGGCAGAAGACGGGCCGGTTTACGCCGACGCCGGCGATAGGGTGCTGGTCGAACGAGGGCAAGAGGTCTACGCGCAGGCTTGCGCCTCGTGCCACGGTGCGAACCTTGAGGGTCAGCCGAATTGGCAAAGCGCGTTAGCGACAGGCGGGCGACCCGCGCCGCCGCATGACGAGACCGGGCATACCTGGCACCATCCGGATCAACTGCTGTTCGAGCTCACGAAATTCGGTGGGCAGGCGTACTCACCACCCGACTACCAGAACAACATGCCCGCCTTTGCCGAAACCCTGACCGACGAAGAGATTTGGGCGGCCGTGGCCTACATCAAGAGCCGCTGGCCGCGGCAGATTCAAGCGCAGCAGGAGGTCGTCAATCGACGTGCGGCCGGGCGTTAGGTCCGTGACTGTGACCGCCATTGTCATGGCCATGGCCGTTATCGCCGTGGCCGCCGCTTGAGATCGAGGCGAGTCGCGGCAGGTTCCTGAGATAGTTGACCACGTGCCAAATATCGGTGGACGACAGGACTCCGGCCCAGCCCGGCATCTCGCCCCGTCCGTTTTCAATCTTCCAGGCAAGATCACCATCGGCGTGAGTCGGCGCCATTTGCGCCAGGTCGGCCGGCGCCGCCTCAAGCGAAGCTGCCGCGGCCCCGTTGCCGCGCCCGTCGGCGCCATGACAGGCGGCGCAGTTCTCCTGGTACAGCGCCGCACCGATCTCAAGTGAAGCCGCGTCAACCTGCATTGGGTTGGGCGTGGACTGCGCATGTGCCGGTGCCGCCCAATGCCCATGGCCGTGCGTGCTATTGTCGTCATGTGCGTGGCCATGGGATGCCGCCAAAGCGAAACTCGGGGCGCTAGCAATGGCCAGAGTGACGGCGATGAGAACGGCACGATTCATAGACAAGCTCCTGGGTCGGGTTTGTGCGGTGAAGTTTGCCGGTAAAAGGGTTACCGGCAGGTGAAAGCGCCCAGGTGGGCGCGCGGTGTGACTAAGCGATGCGCCGCATCCTGTCCATGCAAAGATGTGTGAGTTGTGGGGGCTGCGGCACTAGCGCGCGGTACGGATCCCTACTGTACGCACACTCACGTTCGTGCCCCGAAAGCCGTCAGCTCCCCTGATCGCGGATCTGGGCGGGTGTTATGCCGATCTCGCGGCGGAAGGTGGTGGTCATGTGGCTCTGGGACGAAAAGCCCGTCGTGTAGGCGATGTTCGCGATGGGCTCGTCGGTGTCGCGGAGCCGGGCGCGGGCGGCCTCGATTCGGCGGCCGAGCACATACTGGTGCGGTGGTTGGCCGACCTTGCGCTTGAAGGCACGGCCGAACCGATGGGTGATGACGCCGGACAAACCGGCGAGGGTTTCCAATGACAGATTTGCGTCCAGGTTCGCGTCGATATAGTCGAGGATCGAACGTAGGACGCGCTCGTCGAGGGTCTCGCCCCGGGTCGCCCCGCGTTGCCTGGACGGCGGGCGCAGCATCTCGACGATCATCGCGAAGCCGAGCGACTGAATATAGTCGCGGGATAGGTCTTCGGCCTGCATGTGCCGGCGAATCCGCTGGGCGATCTGCGTCACGAACGGTTTCGGCCCACCGATAATCACCCGGGGCTCGAGGTCGTCGGCGGGTAGCTGCAGAGCCGCGGCGACGTCGGCGCGCACGTCGTCAAAGTCAAATGCAAAGGCAAGCACCTCCGGCGCCGCTTCGGATGTGCCGCGCAAGGGGAAGTTGGCGGGGACGACGATGTATTCATAAGGCCGCCGCTCGTAACGCCGCAGCCGATCGCCGGCCAGCGAACTGGCGCCCTCGTCGGTGTCGAAGCTGATGGTGGCCAGCGTCTTCGGCAGCTTCACGTTGAGGGTTCGTTTGCCGGCCGGCACCAGTTCTACCGAGAAGGTGGCCAGCCGGATGCGCGGACCCCATGCCGGCAGGCTGACGCGCGGCGGCGCGTCGAGGCGCATTTGCTGTCGGTCCATCTCAGCTCCCGGGACCCGGCCGTTCCGGCGAACGCGCAAGAATCTGAAACGTCGGGCGTTGAAATACGAAAGGCGGCCGGATGCCGATCTTAGTCCGCGAGCCGAGACGCGGACGTCGGACAGATGGCGACCGGGTCTTGAGGGCAAGACACCACGGGAACGTCATCGCATTCGGCGATACCGGAACCCAGGACCAAGGAGAACTGGAACCATGGCAAACTCCGCCGTCACCCGAGGCGCCCATCATATCGGCCTTACCATACCCGATCTGGCGGAAACGCGGTCCTTCTTCGTCGACGTGCTCGGTTTCGAGCAGCTCGGTGAGGTGCCGGATTACCCGGCCGTGTTTCTGAGCGACGGCACGACGATGATTACGCTGTGGCAGGCGCGCAACCCGACCGAGGCGGTTCCGTTCGACCGCCAGAACCATATCGGCCTGCATCACTTCGCCATGAAGGTCGAGAATGCGGCGGCGCTGGACGCCCTTTACGCCCGGCTGGATGGCACGCAAGGCGTCGACATCGAGTTTGCGCCCGAGCCGCTGATGGGCGGGCCGACCAAGCACATGATGTGCTTCATCCCCGGCGGCGTTCGCATGGAATTCATCGCGCCGGCCGCGTGACCTCACCGCCGACCTGCCGCCGATTTGTCCGTCGATACCGTGGCACTCGGTGGCTGACCCTAACCGCATAAGCAAAGGAGACGATTGAAATGCCACGTTTGACCCAAGTCGATCCCGCTGCCGCCGACGGCAAGGCGAAAGAGCTGTTGGACGCCGTGCAAGGCAAGATGGGCGCGGTGCCGAACGTCACGCGCGTGATGGCCAACGCGCCGGCCGTGCTGGACGCCTACCTGGCGAACGCTACAGCGCTCGGCAAAGGCGCCTTCGACGCCAAGACGCGAGAGGCAATTGCCCTGACGATCGCCGATACCAGTGGCTGTGATTATTGCGCCGCCGCGCACGGCTTCATCTCCAAGAACCTGAAGGTGGATGCGGACGAGATCGAACGGCGGTTGCAAGGTACATCGGCCGAGCCCAGGTTGCGGGCAATCCTGACTCTGGCGCGGCGTGTCGTCGACACGCGCGGCAAGGTGTCGGACGACGACCTGCAGACGGCACGGGACGCGGGACTGGATGACGGCGCCATCGCCGAAACGGTCGCCAATGTCGCCGCCAATCTGTTCACGAACTACCTCAACAACGTCGCCCATACGGACATCGATTTTCCGCCGTTGCGGGTGAGCACCGCGCAAGCAGCCTAGTCCTCCCCTAAGACCTGGCGGGGTCTACGGCAGACCCCGCCGCTTTTCTCGACGTGAGGCGGGCCGAACGACTTGACGCTAGGGAGGTGCCGATAATGCTTGATGCACATGACGAGCGGACTGTGTCCGGATCGATGTCCCGATCCCATGATGGGCAACAAATCGAGCCGGCGGTTTCGCCAGACGAGACGTTCGACTGTACCTGGCCCTTCAAGGCGCGCTACAGCGGCAGCCCCGGCTATCGTGCCCACTATGTCGACGAGGGCGATGGGCCGGAAACACTGTTGCTGCTGCATGGTGAGCCGACCTGGGGCTATCTGTTCCGGCATCAGATAAGGGTTTGGTCGGAGCGCTACCGCGTGATCGCCATCGATCACATGGGATTCGGCAAGAGTGCCGCGCCGCAGGACCGGACCTACTGGCTGCAAGATCACATCGACAATCTGGAACGCGTCGTTCTGGGGCTCGGCCTGACCGATCTGACTTTGGTGATGCATGATTTCGGCGGACCAGCCGGGATGGGTTTCGCCATCCGCTATCCCGACCGGGTGAAGCGCATCGTATCGGTGAATGGGCCGACGCCCGCCGGCCAACCCGACCTGATGGACCGGTTGACGGCGAATGCCGTTGGCGCGCCGTGGTTTCAATGGATCCTCAAGGCCGAGGCGGCGGGTACGCTCGAAGCGGTGTTGGGGCACCTTAGCCACAGCATACTGTCGACACTGAAACTGAACGGCTTCGAGCGCCACGAGATCATCAACGACACATGGCTGCGCGCGTATGGCGCACCTTTCCCGACGCCCGCGCACGCCGTCGGCGCCATCGGTTGGGCGAAGGGCTTTGCGACGGGAGCACACCAATTCGAGACGCCGGATAGCGCCACGAAAGCGGAATTGGCCAGGAAGCCGACGCTGGCGATTTGGGGCGAAGCAGACCGGACCCTGCAAGCCGAACACTTCGTGCCACTGTTCAGCCAGGCGTTTCCCGGGGGCCGCGTGCTTCGCTTGCCCGGTGTTGCACACTACAGTCCCGAAGATGCGCCGGATGAGGTCGCGCGCGCCGTGGCCGCGTTCGTGGGGTAAACCGGGGTGGCGACATTGGAATGCTAGGGAGTGAGACTGATGTCTGACCAAGCGCGACAAGCGTCGCCGTTTCATGCCGGCGAACAAGCAGTCCAAGAGCGCTTGGGCGTGCGCGATATCGAGGACTGGGCGCGCAAGATCGTGCGCCCTTACCTGCCCGAACAACACCGGGCGTTTCATACGGCGTTGCCGTTCATGATCGCCGCCGCGCGCGACGCGCTGGGCCGGCCGTGGGCGACGCTACTGACCGGTCCGACTGGCTTCATCGCTTCGCCGGATGCGCGGTCGTTGGTTGTTGACGCTGCCCCGGTGCCCGGCGATGCATTGGAGGGTGCATTGGCTGTGGGGTCGGATCTCGGTCTGCTCGGGATCGAACTCGCCACCCGCCGTCGCAATCGCGTGAACGGCCGCGTCGTGGGTGGCGCCGGAGACAAGCTGAGCTTCGCGGTCGATCAAACATTTGGCAACTGTCCCCAATACATTCGCGAACGGGCGTGGCGGCGTGTCGACGGTGAGCCAGCGGGTGTGCCAGTGAGACGTACGCATCTGAGCCCGGCGGAGCAGGCATGGATCGCCGCGGCCGATACGTTCTTTGTCGCCAGCGGTTATCGCGGTCAGGGCGACAGCCCAAGCTATGGCATGGACGCGTCGCACCGTGGCGGCGATCCGGGCTTCGTGCAGGTTGCCGGCGCAACGCGTGTCTTGTTCCCAGACTATGCCGGCAACAACCACCTCAACACGATCGGCAACCTCGTCCTCGATCCGCGCGTGGGATTGTTGTTCGTCGATTTCGCTACCGGGAGTCTGCTGCAGATCACCGGGCGTGCGGCCATCGATTGGGACTCGGATGCGCTCACCCGTTTTCCCGGCGCCCGCCGGGTAGTGGCCGTGGACATCGAGGCCATCGTCGAACTGCCGGCGGCCGTGCCCCTGCGCTGGGATGCCCAGGCGGACTCAGTGCGCTCGCTGCGTCTCGTCGAGAAGGTTCGGGAGAGCGCGGACGTCACGTCGTTTGTGTTTGAAGCGCGGGACGGCGGTCCGCTGCCGCCGTTCGAGGCCGGCCAACATCTGCCGATCGACCTGGACGTGCACGGTCACGACGAACCGGTACGCCGCACGTACTCCCTGTCCGGTGCGCCGAACGACGAGCGCTATCGCATCAGCGTCAAGCGCGAGCGAATGGGGACCGCGTCGCGGCATCTGCATGACAGTCTCGACGTCGGCGCGATCATCAACGCGCGCAAGCCTGCGGGCGATTTCGTCTTGCCATGCAGCTGCTGTCCCGTCGTGCTGGTCAGCGCTGGGATCGGCGTGACGCCGATGACCAGCATGCTGCACGCCTTGGCTGCCGAGCAGGGTGAGCGTCCGGTGTGGTTCGTCCACGGGGCGCGCGACGGCCTGCATCATCCGTTGGCCAGCGAAATCCGCCGACTCGCCGCAGACAATTCGAATGTCAGTGTCCATGTCGCCTACAGCCGACCGCGGCCGGAGGATGCGCGCGACTCTGATTACGACAGTGCGGGCCGGGTTGACGGGGATCTATTGGCGCGGCTGATGCAGGATCCGAGCGCCCACTATCTGTTGTGCGGTCCAACCCGCTTCATGGCCGACATCCAGTCCGACCTCGAGAATCTGGGTATTCGCCCCGACCAGATCCATACGGAGACGTTCGGTCCGGCCGGGTAGGCGGGTTTTCATCTGTGGGGTTCGCAGTGCCGCATAGTGAGGTGCGGCGACGTGGACGCCGTGTGGCTAGAAGGCGATTTTCCAGTCGCCGTTCTCGACTTGACACAGTGGTATATCGAACGTCCAGAATTTGCTCTCGATGCGCAGATCGTAGCGGAGTTCGCGGCAGTTGAACCCTTGCTTCGAGAATGTCCGCAGTAGCCGGATGGTGCCGGAATGGCCAT
>CAJICA010000105.1_pt1 | contig 16776 bp, 19 predicted proteins | sample 9199501 | NCBI WGS metagenome assembly CAJICA01 (sample SAMEA7708319, study PRJEB35096) | sediment metagenome | biome: marine neritic benthic zone biome [ENVO:01000025]; feature: sediment [ENVO:00002007]; material: shallow marine sediment [ENVO:03000034] sea grass bed [ENVO_01000059] ... | reverse complement strand
CGATGATCTACGTCCGCAAACAGCCCAAGGGCTTCGGCCGCATGGCCCAGATCGAAGGCGCCATGGCGGAAGGCAGCCGCGTGCTGTTGGTTGAAGACCTCAACACCGACGGCGGCAGCAAACGTGTGTTCGTCGATGCCCTGCGCGCCGCGGGGGCCGAGGTCGCCCACATCTTCGTCATTTTCGACTACGGCATCTTTGCGGCGTCCGAAGAAAACATGCGCGACATGGGCGTTAGCCTCTCCGCCCTCGCCACCTGGCGGGACGTCGTGCGGGCCGCCCGCGACGGCGGCTATTTCGACACGTCCACTTTGGACAGCATCGAAGCGTACCTCGACGACCCCCTCGGCTGGACGCCGCCTGCCGCCGCCTGACCCATCGGCTCAGCCTGGTGCATCCAGGACTTCGAGCAGCGCCGCGATCTTCGGCGAGCTTGCGCCCTTGCGCCAGACAAGGACCGTTTCGGCGCGATCTTGCCCCGGCGGCAGCGCATGCAGGCTCAGTCGTGTCCTCTCCGGGAAGGTGTCCAACACGCTGCGTGGCACCAGCGCGACGCCCATACCGACCACGGCACAACCCAGCATGGCGTGGTAAGACCCGAGCTGGATTGTGTTTTCCGGCATCTCGCCACGGCCGGCGTACCAGTCCTCCAGCCGCTTTCGATGCGGGCAGCCGGTCTCGAACGCCAGGATCGTCGGCGGGGCCTCTCCCGGTCCGATCGGCGGATGGTCGGCCGCCGCGACCAGCACCAGATCTTCCTGAAAGGCGGGCGCCTTCTCGAACGGCGCATCGGCAATCGGTTCGGCCACGAAGGCGGCGTCGATCTCGCCGGCGAGCACCGCGGTCGCCAACTGTTGCGGATTGCCGGTGCGCAAGGTCAGTTCGACCGCGGGATAGTCCCGCATGTAGGTACTTAGCGGCCCAGGCAGGCGCACGGCAGCGGTGCTCTCCATCGCACCCAAGCGAAATGCGCCCCGTGGACGCGGGTCCTGCACGGCAAAACGGGCCTCATCCGCCAACGCCAGCAGCCGATTTGCGTAGTCGATCAGCACCCGGCCCGCCGGCGCCAGGTGGAGACGCTTGCCTTCCCGAATAAACAGCGCGACGCCCAGATCAGCCTCGAGTTGCCGCACGCGCGTGGTGACATTCGACTGCACCCGGTGCAGCCGTTTCGCTGCCGACGTGACTCCGCCTTCGTGGACGACAGTTCGAAAAATCTGCAGGTCCGATAGATCCATATCTCAAAGACAGAACAAAATGATCAGATTAATTCATTTTACGAGATACGTCCGTGCCGGTAAAGCATCTTCATCGATTTACGAATGGAGATCGGCATGCACGACGAAGACATCGACTTTCAGTCCCTTGACGTCGCCGCACTCACGCCCGGCGACTGGGATGCCATCAAACGAACCGCCGCCCGCCGCGCCCGCGATGAACGCGCCCGAGCAGTCGCCGCGATCTTTCGGCGGCTCTCGCGTCGAGGCAGGTCGGCCGCGGCGGCCGGCCGGGCCATCCCCGCAATCGCGGGCGTGGGGCAGGCCCAATGACCCCGGACCAAACAAGGATCGTTCAGACCACCTGGCAAAACCTCGTCCCGGTCGCGGACGTCGCGGCCCGTCTCTTCTATGGGCGGCTTTTCGAACTCGACCCGGCACTAAGGCAGCTCTTTCACGGCGTCGACCTGGAGGTTCAGCAAAACAGCCTGACCAATGTGCTCGCCCACGTCATCGGCCATCTGGACAACCTCGACGCCCTCGTGCCCGACATCCAGGCGCTCGGCCGCCGCCACGCCGGCTACGGCGTGACCGACGAGCACTACGAAGTGGTCGGCGCGGCCCTCATCTGGACCCTCGAACAAGGCCTCCGTCCAAATTGGACACCCGAGGTCAAGGCGGCCTGGACAGCGGCCTACACATTGCTATCGAACGTCATGCGGCAAGCAGCACACCAAGAGCAGCGGCCAGCGTCCGCCGCGTAACAGCTATTCGTAATAGCCGTTCACATCCAGGAAGGCCCCGGACACGGTCTTTGCGCGGTCACTCACCAGGTAGGCGACCGCCTCGGCCACGTCCTCCGGCTCGATGAACTGGCTGATCGCCTGCCGGTTGAGCAGCCGCGCCTCGGCGGTCGCCCGGTCGATGCCTTCGGCAGCAACGATGCCCTGGATCACGCGCTCGATCCGATCGCCGCGCACGGCGCCCGGCAACACCGCATTCACCCGGATCCCGTGCTTGCCCAATTCGTTGGCCCAGGTCCGGGTCAAACCGAGGACGCCCCATTTCGTCGCCGTATAGGGCGATCTGTTCGGCAGGCCGATGCGCCCGGCGACCGAGGCCAGATTGACGACAACCCCCGCCTTGGCGGCGATCATGCCCGGCACGGCAAGCTGCGTCGCCCGGAAATGCGACACCAGATTTATTTCGACAACATCGCGGAAATCGTCGACCGCCATGTCCTGGACCGGCTGCGTCGGTCCGGCCACCCCGACATTGTTGATCAGGGCGTATACCGGGCTCAAACCGGCGAATAAGTCCTGGAGTTGGCGGTCGTCCCGCACGTCGCACGGCCGGAACTCGGCGCCGAGGCGCGCCGCCGCCGCTTCGCCCTCAGCGGTATTGCTGTCCGACATGACCACGCGGAACCCGTCCCGGACCAAGACTGTCGCGATCCGTAGCCCGATCCCCGTCGCACTGGCCGTCACCACGGCCACTCGTCTATCGCTCATATCCGCCCTCCCTAGGCGGGTAGGTAGCATGGCCGGCCGCCCCCGATCCAATGGACTTGACATCACGGATAAATAGCCGTATAATACGGCCTAATGATACGGTCAGAATTCCATAATCGTCCGCCGTCTCACGGGGCCTCCTTCGCTCCGCCAGCGTCGGGCAACGGGCTGACAACCTGTTTCCACCCTGAAAAAACAGGTCGGTCGCCCATCGCGGACGCGCTAAAAGCGGACCAACACAAACCAGACAAGCAGGCCCAAGATGGCGAACGAACGATCCGATCTCGCGACAGGTGCGTTCACCGACTTCGCCGGGCGCATGGGCTACGGCGACTACCTGCGCTTGCCGGAACTGCTTTCGCTCCAGGCGCCCATCAGCGACAGCCACGACGAAATGTTGTTCATCGTCATCCATCAGGCGACCGAGTTGTGGATGAAGCTTGCCATCCACGAATTGTGCGGCGCGGTCCACTCGATCGCCACGGACGATTTAGCCACGTCTTTCAAACAGATGGCGCGCGTGTCTCGGATCCAATCCCAACTCATTCAAAGCTGGGATGTCCTCTCGACGCTGACCCCGGCGGAGTACTTGCAGTTTCGCGACAAGCTCGGCCAAGCGTCCGGCTTCCAGTCGCACCAATACCGGCTGATCGAGTTCGTGCTCGGCAACAAGCAGCGCGCCCGCCTCAAGCCCCACGAACACAACGCCGAGGTCCACCAGGTGCTGGTCCAGCATCTGGAGAGTCCGAGCATCTATGACGAGGCCTTGCGCCTGTTGCACCGCCGCGGCTTCGCCCTGCCGGCTGCTGTCATCGACCGCGACTGGTACGCATCGTATGTCGACAACCAGGCGGTCCTCGACGCTTGGTCGAAGATCTATGAAAACGCCGTAACCCATTGGGAACTCTACGAACTGGCCGAGAAACTCGTCGACATCGAAGACTGGTTCCAGCAATGGCGCTTCCGCCATATGAAGACGGTCGAGCGTGTCATCGGCCACCGCCGCGGCACCGGCGGCACGGCCGGTGTCGGCTACCTGAAGCGCGCCCTCGAGATCCGTTTCTTCCCGGAACTCTGGGATCTGCGCACCGAGCTCCAACCGCCGGCATCATGATCGCCGAGAGGTGAGCGCCCACCGTCGGCGGGCTGTGCTAAGGAATCGCATTGATCTGAACGGGAAACGGAACATGCGACAGAAACTTGGGACCCTCGCGGCGGCATCGGCGCTGACGCTGCTGATGACCGGCGCGGCGCAGGCGCGCGACGAGCTCGTCATCGGCATCAGCCAATTCCCGACCGGCTTCAATCCGAACACCCAGAGTCATGTCGCGCTGAGCCTTATCATGGGCATGACCAGGCGTCCGTTCACCGCCTACAATACCGATTGGGAACTTGTCTGCATGCTGTGCACCGAGCTGCCCAGCCTCGAACAAGGCACGGCCCGCTTCACGGAGAAGGATGACGGCACGCCGACCATGGCCGTCGACTACGCCATTCAGCCGGAGGCCACCTGGGGCGACGGCACGCCGATCACCACGGAGGACGTTATGTTCACCTGGGAGGTCGGCCGCAGCGAAGTCTCCGGCGTCGGCAACCTCGAAATGTACCGCACCATGGAGCGCATCGAAGTCCACGACGACAAGCGATTCACCGTGCACCTCGACCGCCGCGAATGCGGCTTCGAGGGGATCAACGATTTCCGGCCGCTGCCGGCCCACTTGGAGCGCGCCGCCTTCACAGACCCCGCCGAATACGCCGCCCGCTCCCTCTACGAGACGGATACGACCAATCCCGGGCTCTACTACGGACCGTATCGTGTCACGCGCGTCGATCCCGGCGCCCTTGTCGTGCTCGAGCGCAATCCGACCTGGTGGGGGCAGACTCCCGAATTCGACCGGATCGTCTTCAAGATCTTCGAGAACACCTCGGCGCTCGAGGCCAATCTGCTCTCCGGCGGGATCGACTACATTGCCGGTGAAGCCGGTATCTCCCTCGACCAAGCCCTCGGTTTCGAGAAGCGGCATGGCGACAAATACAAGGTCGTCTACAAGCCCGGGCTCTTGTACGAGCACATCGACTTACGGCTCGACAACCCCATCTTGTCCGACCGCCGGGTCCGCCGCGCCCTGATCCTCGCAACCGACCGTCAGGCCCTCAGCGACCGTTTGTTCGAGGGCCGGCAACCGGTCGCGCACACCAGCGTGCACCCTCTCGATGCGGTCTTCACCGACGACGTGCCGAAATACGGCTTCGACCCCGACCGCGCCGCCGCGCTGCTGGACGAAGCCGGCTGGACCGATATTCGCGACGGCATCCGCCACAATACCGCCGGTGAGCGCCTGACCCTCGAAATCATGACGACCGCCGGCAACCGGATTCGGGAGCTGGTCGAACAAGTCATCCAGAGTATGTGGCGTGATGTCGGCATCGATTTGCGTATCCGCAACGAACCGGCCCGAGTCTTGTTCGGTCAGACCCTCAAAGAACGCCGTTTCCCGGACATGGCCATGTTCGCCTGGTTCTCGTCACCGGAGAACATTCCGCGGACGACCCTACATTCAGACCAGGTGCCGACCGAAGCCAACGGCTTCAGCGGTCAGAACTACACCGGCTACAGCAACCCGGAGATGGACGAGACCCTGGAGGCCTTGCGGGTGCAGTGCGGCGATACGGAACAAGACGCCCTGTGGCAGCGGCTGCAGGAGATGTATGCCGAGGACTTGCCGGTCCTGCCCCTCTACTTCCGCGCCAATGCTTACATCCTGCCGCGATGGCTCGACGGGGTCACACCGACCGGCCACCTCAACCCCAGCAGTCTCTGGGTCGAGAACTGGACGGTCGCCGAGTAGCACCGCCAGTCTATTGCGCAACGGCCCGCAAGCGGGAACACTGCCGCCCAACGGATAACGGGCATTGGGGGAAGACGGCATGGCGGAACCTGGCACGCCACCGGTGATCGGCGTTATCGGCGGCAGCGGTATCTACGAGATGGACGGCCTAACGGACCTCGAATGGCGGCGCGTCGACTCGCCGTTCGGCCGGCCGTCGGACGAACTGCTGTTCGGCAAGCTCGACGGGCAACAGGTCATCTTCTTGCCGCGCCATGGCCGCGGCCACGTCGTGCCCCCCACCGAAGTGAACTTCCGTGCGAACATCGATGCGCTAAAGCGTTCCGGTGCAACGGAAATCATCTCGCTGTCGGCCGTCGGTTCACTCAAGGCCGAATTGCCGCCGGGGACCTTCGTGTTGATCGACCAGTTCATCGACCGCACCTTCGCGCGGCAAAAGTCGTTCTTCGGCGCCGGCATGGTCGCCCATGTCAGCATGAGCGACCCGGTCTGCGGCCGTCTCGGCGACCGCCTCGCGGCGGCTGCCAAGGAAATCGGCGTCAACTGCGAACGCGGCGGGACCTACATGGTCATGGAAGGCCCGCAATTCTCGAGCCGCGCCGAGTCGGAGCTGTACCGGAGTTGGGGATGTTCCGTCATCGGCATGACCAACATGCCGGAGGCCAAGCTCGCCCGCGAAGCGGAACTCTGCTACGCCACGGTCGCCATGGTCACCGACTACGACTGCTGGCACGAAGATCATGACGACGTCACGGTCGACCAAGTTATCCAGGTCCTGCGGAAGAACGCCGCCTCGGCCAAGGCGTTGTTGGCCGCCGTCGTGCCTAGGCTTCGTGACCGCAGCCAGTGTTGCGATCGCGGCTGCCACACCGCGCTGGATGCGGCGCTAATTACCGCACCGGACCGCCGCGACCCCGCCGTCCTCGCCAAGCTCGACGCCGTTGCCGGCCGTGTGCTCGGCGCAGGCTAATTGCTGTGCCTCAACAACCATGGTTGAATGTTGTGGGGGCAAGCAAAAAACGAATGTGGCGCGAGCGGGGTCGGTCGAATGACGAATGGGCCACCTTCCGGCATGGCGATCAGCGGCATCGACCACGCTTTGGTTGGTGTACGCGATTTGGAAACCGCCCGGGACACCTGGCGGCGGCTCGGGTTCACCCTCTCGCCGCGCGGCCGGCACATCGGCTGGGGCACCGCTAACTACACGATCCTATTCCAAAGCGACTACATCGAGCTGCGGGGTATCGTCGACCCGACCCAATTCGTCGGCAACCTGGACAAGTTCCTGGAACGCGGCGAGGGGCTGTCCAGTCCGGTCTTGGCATCGGGCGACGCCCAGGGGTTCTACGACTGGCTTCAGGCCAATGTCGGGCCGACGGACCCGCCCCGCGACCTGGAACGGCTGATCGAGTTCGAAGGCCATGAAGAAACGCTGCGTTTCCGCCTGGTCCCGGTGCCCCAGAACGTAACGCCCGGCCTCAACACCACCGCCATCCAGCACCTGACGCCGGTCGAACTGCGCCGGCCCGAACTGCTGTCGCACCCGAACGGCGCCCGCTCGATCCTCGAAGTCACCGTCGTGATGGAGGACCTCGAAGGGATCGCTGAAGCCTACGCCCGACTCTTCGGCCCCGAGGCCATCCAGGACGAGACCCGACGCGGCCGCGTCGCCGTCACCGCCGGCACCGCGGTCCTGTTGTTCCTGACGCCGCGCGAGTTCCCGAAACGCCACTACGACGTGACGATCGACGAGGCCGTGGATCTGCCCCATATGGCGGCGCTCACCCTGGAGGTCGCCGATCCGGCCGCCACCGCGCTGTACCTGTCGGGACAGACCATCCCGTACGAGCGCGAGCCGGACGGGGCCGTTTTGGTGGAGGCCGAAGCGGCGACCGGCGTCCTGCTCGAGTTCGCGCGCCGGGAAGAAACCTAGACGTTGAACCGGAACAGCATGACGTCGCCGTCGCGGACAACGTAGTCCTTCCCTTCCTGGCGCATCTTGCCGGCATCCTTGGCCTTTTGCTCACCGCCGCACGCGACGTAATCGTCGTAGGCGATGGTCTCGGCGCGAATGAACCCGCGCTCGAAATCCCTATGGATCTTGCCCGCCGCCGCCGGCGCCTTCGCGCCGCGCACGACCGTCCACGCCCGCGCCTCCTTCGGACCCACCGTCAGGAAGGTCAGCAGCCCAAGTAATTCATACGCCGCCCGAATGACGCGCGAGAGCCCGGTTTCCGCGAGTCCCAGATCCTCCAAAAACGCCGCGCGCTCCGCCGCGTCCAGCTGCGCCACCTCGGCCTCGATCCGGGCCGACACGACCACCTGGCCGGCGCCTTCAGCCTCGGCGAACGCCGCCACCTGCGCTGTATGCGGATTTCCCGCCGCGGCCGCGTCCTCGTCGACATTGCACACGTACAGAACGGGTTTCGCCGTCAATAGCTGAAGGGCGGCCACATCGTCCCGGCGGTCGGCCGGCACCTGTGCCGCCCGGGCCGGCTTGCCGTCGCGTAACGCCTCCAGCACCGGCACCATCAGATCCGCTTGCGCCTTTGCCTCTTTGTCGCCGCCGCGCAGCCGCTTGACGGCAGTTTCGGTACGGCGCTCCATGCTCTCCAAATCGGCAAGCAGGAGTTCGGTGTTCACCGTCTCCGCGTCGCGAATCGGATCCACCCCGCTGTCGACATGCGAGACGTCATCGTCGTCGAAGCAGCGCAGCACATGGCAGATCGCGTCGACCTCGCGGATATTGGCCAGGAATTTGTTGCCCAGCCCCTCGCCCTGGCTCGCCCCCTTGACGAGTCCGGCGATGTCGACGAACTCGAGGAAGGTCGGCACGATCTTTGCCGACTTGGCGAGAGCGGCCAGCCGATCGAGCCGCGGGTCCGGCACCGGCACCCGTCCGATGTTCGGCTCGACCGTGCAAAAAGGATAGTTCGCCGCCTCGGCCTGTGCTGTTTCGGTAAGCGCGTTGAAGAGCGTCGACTTGCCGACATTCGGCAGGCCGACGATACCACAGGTCAGAGCCATCTAGGTTTTGGGTCCGGTCTTGCGAAGCCGGGCCAGCGCCGCGTCGAAGGCGGCCGACAAAGCCCCCTTCTCGTTGGATCCGGCCGCCGCTTCGGGCGTCTCGTCGCGGGCCGGCGCCTTCCGGTCAGGGTCTGGTTTGCTGGGTCGCTGCGGCTTGCCCACCGGCGTATCCTTTAGCGCCAGCGCCACCTTGTTCATGAAGCGGCCTTCGTCATCGGCAATCAAATCCGGCAGCCCGTCCGCGATCGATTGCACCAACGGTTCCACCCAGACCTTGTCAGCCTTCGCGAAGTCGCCCAGCACATGGCCGGAGACGCGCCGCTTGTCCCCGGGGTGGCCGATACCGATGCGCACCCGCCGAAAATCACCCGTCCCGAGATGCGCCTGCAAGCTCCGCAAGCCATTGTGTCCCGCCGTACCGCCGCCGCGTTTGACCCGCAGGCGGCCGGCGGCCAGGTCGATCTCATCGTAGAACACGGTGATGTCGGCGGGATCGAGCTTGTAGAAACGGCAAGCCCCGCCGACCGACCGGCCCGACTCGTTCATGTACGTCATGGGCTTGAGCAGCAGAACCTTGTCACCGCCGGCGCGCCCTTCGGCCAACAGTCCTTCGAACTTTGCCCGGAACGGCCCAAACCCGTGACGATGCTGGATCTCGTCCGCCACCATGAAACCGATATTGTGGCGCTGCCGGGCATGCTCCGGACCCGGGTTGCCGAGGCCGACCAGCAACTGCATGGCAACGAACCTGCGGGCGGCTTAGCTCTCCGCTTCGCCGCCCTCTTCCGCTGGCACTGCCGGCGCTTCACCTTCGGCCAGTTCGGCTTCAGCTTCTTCAGCTTCCTCTTCCTCAGCCGGTGCCACCGTCGGCGCCGCGATCGTGGCGATCGTGAAATCGCGATCGGTGATCGTCGGCACGACCCCGTCCGGCAGCTCGACCTCGGATATATGGATGCTGGTACCGATATCCCGGCCGTCCAGGTCGATCACGATCTCCGACGGAATGGAATCCGCCCGACAACTCAACTCGACGGCGTGCCGGACGATATTGATGACGCCACCCCTCTTCAAGCCGGCGCAGGTTTCTTCGTTAATGAAGTTGACCGTCACGTCGACGGTGATCCGTGTCGCCGCCGAGACCCGCAGGAAGTCGGCATGCACCGGCAGTTCCTTGACAGGATGGAACTGTACATCCCGGCATAGGACACGCTGTTTCTTGCCATCGATATCAAGGTCGTACAGGCGCCCAAAAAAGCCCGGCTTGCCCAGCTCGATCGCCAGCTCCCGCGGATCGATCGCGATCGATTCCGACTTGCCGCTAGCACCGTAGACCACCGCCGGCACTTTGCCGGCACGGCGCAAGGCCCTTGCCGGTCCAGTGCCGATATTCGCCCGCGATGCAACGTTAAGAATCCCAACCTCTGCCATTTCTCTGAACTCCTCTGCGGCAATCGATCCGTGCCGCGCCTAATCGAACAAGCTGGATACCGAAGCTTCCTCGCTAATTCTCAGTATGGCCTCACCGAATAGTGGTGCGACCGTCAACTGCCGAACCTTGTCGGCCACACGCACAGCCTCCGTCGCCTGGATGCTGTCCGTCAAAACCATGCTGCCGAGCGGCGAGGCCGCAACCCGGCCAACCGCCCCGCCCGACAAGACCCCGTGGGTGACATAGGCCGCCACCGACGTTGCGCCAGCCGCCGTCAAGGCCTCCGCGGCATTGCAGAGCGTACCGGCCGAATCGACGATGTCGTCGACCAAGACGCAATCCCGCCCGTCGACGTCGCCGATGATATTCATCACCTCGGAGGCCCCGGCGCGTTCCCGGCGCTTATCGATGATGGCCAGGTCGGCAGCGAGTCGTTTGGCGATGCCGCGTGCCCGTAGAACCCCGCCCACATCCGGCGACACGACCACCGAACCGCCACCGTTGAAATGCTCGGTGATGTCCTTGGAGAAGACCGGTGCGGCATAGAGGTTGTCGACGGGAATGTCGAAGAACCCTTGGATCTGCGCGGCATGCAAATCCATGGTCAAGACCCGGTTCGCGCCGGCCGATGTGATTAGGTTGGCGACAAGCTTGGCCGATATCGGCGTCCGCGGCCCCGTCTTACGGTCCTGCCGGGCATACCCGTAGTAAGGAATGACGGCTGTCACGCGCCGGGCGGAACCCCGCCGCAACGCGTCCAACGTCACCAACAACTCCATAAGGTTGTCGTTCGCCGGATAGGACGTCGGCTGGATGACGAAAACGTCCTCGCCGCGCACATTCTCCAGGATCTCGGCAAACACCTCCATATCCGGAAAACGGCGGATGCTCGCCGCCGTCAACCGTACATTGAGGTAAGCAGAGATCGCTTCGGCCAACGGTCGATTGCCGTTGCACGAAACCAGTTTCATCGGCCGCGTCCCGCACACACGCCACTTCGGCCCCCGAACCGAAGCGGCCCAGCCCGTCAATCGGGGCGCTGAGGTTTAGCAAGGGGGTCCTGCTCTGTAAACTGGCTCCCAGCGACCTGTTCCGCGCGCTCCAGCAATTCCAGAATTGCCGGGGCTGCCGCTCCGGCGACGGCCTGGGCGATCCCGTCCCATTGGCCGTCCAGGCTCCCCCTGGGCACCACGTTGGACTGCGCCACAACGCCGACCTCGAAGCCGGTCGCGTCCTCGACCACCCAGTTGATCCGCACCTCCTCCTCGCCAACGCCAGCGGGAATCAGCGAGATCTCCGCGGAAACGCTCGGCAGCCCCGGGGTCTCGGCCAGAACGTCGGCGCCGCCCGAGGCCAAGGCTTGCCGCATGGCCGTCGCCAAGCTGCGGTCGCCGTCACCCGGCGCGCCGGCGACAACGGGCGGTGCCACCCGCTGGCCGATCCGCTCCACCGGCTGATCCGACTGGACCATGACGGCAATCTTCTCGCTGACCCCGGCGCCGAGATCGGCCATGAGCGCCGGCTCGGCCGCCTGCCAAGCGTCCATCGGCGTCCCGTCGATCGGCTGCACCGACGACCCCACGAATGCGCCGTTGGCGTCGAACAGCTCCCAGACGATCTGTGCATTCCGACCGTCGTCCTCGACTCGCCCCTGCAGGAAAGCGCTGAGCTTGTTGCCGCCCTTGGTGCTAGCTGGGACATTCGCCTCGCGCAGGGCCGCGGCCACGGCCTCCGCCAAGGCAATTCCGGTGGTTTCCGGCGAGTCCGATACCGGCAGGACAACGATACCGGGATGGTCCGGCAAGTCGAGCAAGCCGTTGTCGATTTGGCCGTTGTGGGCAAAGGGTTGCGGCAGCGGCTGGCAACCCGCGGCCAACAGGATGAATCCCACCACCGGGAAGCGGCGCATCGTGGAAAGCGATGCCAGTCTCAAACAGCGCAACATTCTGGCCAGGGTCATGCCAATGCAATGACGGACACCTGGCGACCGTAATCGGGCTCCCCATTTTTGCAAGACCGTCGATAGCTGAAGAAGGTGTCTGCCTCGCGGCAGGTGTCGTTCTCGACGATCTGTGGCGCGTTGGCACCAGCCTTTTCGACAGCGCGTCCGACATAGCGTGGTAAGTCGAACAGCCAGCGGTCCGCCGCCGGCCGAAAGAATGTCGCGTTGCCGGGCTCTTCACTCAGGAAGCGTTCGCGCAACTCGACACCGACCTCGTAGGAGTCGGGGCCGATGGACGGTCCCACCGCGGCTACGATCCGGTCTGCCACCGCGCCGAGCGCGACCATGGCGTCGACCGTCGCGCCGATCACCCCGTCGACCGCGCCGCGCCAACCGGCATGCGCCGCACCAACGACCCCCGCATCGGGATCGGCCAACAGCAGGGGCACGCAATCCGCGGTCAGCACCCCCAACGCGAGGCCGGGGCGGTTGCAGACCATGCCGTCAGCTTGCGGCGCCTGGTCTGGCGCCCATGCCCCGTCTACGGTCACCACCGTCGGCGAGTGGACTTGATACAAAGTCACGAGTTGTCGCGGCGCCGATCCAAGCGCCGCCACGACCCGCGCGCGGTTCTCGGTGACGTTGGTCTTTTCGTCGTCCGAGCCGTAGCCGCAATTCAGCGAATCGTAGAGGCCTTGGCTGACGCCGCCGCGCCGCGTGAAAAACCCATGCCGCACGGACGTGACACGATCGAGGTTGGCCGCGGTGAGGAACACTACTGAACTCCGTCGGGAACGGGCCAGGCCGGGTGCGCGAAGCACATGACCTTGAACAACGACCCCATCTGCGCCGGATCCATGAGTCGCTGCAAACCAGCGACGATCGCCGTCCGATCGGCGGACGCAGGGCCACGACACAACGCGGCCGCTCTTGCCTCGGCACCCACACGCCGGAGGAAATCCCCTTGTGCGACCGGTCCGAACACCGCCGCCCCTTGGCGCCTCGCGGCATCGGCCAGCGCGGCAAAGTCGACATGCGCCGTGAGGTCGGCTTCGCCCGGCGACGCCAGCGGATCCGCAGACGCATGGCCGCGAACCGCTTGCAACGTCTCGCCGAACCCGGAGGAGAAGTAACCGTAGTCGACCATTAACGCCGCCCCGCCATTGCGGCACAGTCGTTGGGCGATCTGTGTCATCACCGCCACGGCTGCAGGTCCGCGCTCGCATATCGCCCCGACCGAGCACTCCGCTGGCAGATCAGCCGGCACCGGACCCGCATCGCAGACAAACGCCAGACCACCGTCGTCAGCGACGGTGACGCGGCGTTCGCCCCAACCGTCCGCCGTCCGGACGAATTGCTGAATCGGCAACGCATCGAAGAATTCGTTGGCGAGGACCAACGCGGAGCCCTCGGGTACATCATCGAGCGACTCGTGCCAATTGGCATTGACATCACCCAAAGTATCCCGCTGCCGCCCCACGAGCACGGGGCTCGTTTCCACCAGATGAACGCAGGCCGCTTCCCCAAACCCCGGGACCACTCGCGTCGCCCGTAGTGCGTCGGCTATCAGCGTGCCGCGGCCCGGCCCCAGTTCAACCAACCGCAACAGTTCCGGCGACCCCGCCCGCTGCCACATGTCGGCGCACCACAGCCCCAGCATCTCCCCGAAGATCTGGCTGACCTCCGGCGCTGTAACGAAGTCGCCCGCCCGGCCCAGCGGATCCCGTGTCGCGTAATAGCCATGCGCCGGATGACTGAGCGCCTGGCGCATGAAGTCCTCGACCGTTATCGGTCCATCCCGCCGTATCTGTTCGCGCAGCAGCTGCGCCAAAGGCGTCACGCCGTCTGGACCGGCCTCATAATGGCCCGCGCGATCAACAGGACGCCGGCGATCCACAGCGGCGCGGACAGTAGTTGGCCCATCGTCGCGCCACCGAAGATGAAGCCGAGATGCGCGTCCGGTTCCCGGAACAGCTCGACAATAGTGCGCGCCCCGCCGTAGCCGACCAAGAAGACCCCGGTCAGCAGACCCTCTCGGAAGCGCGCCCCGGCAAAGCGGGCCAAAGCGAACAGGACGACAAACAGGATCACGCCTTCCATCGCCGCTTCGTAAAGCTGACTCGGATGCCGCCCGACCTGACCGCCGCCGGGGAAGATCACCGCCCACGGCACGTCGGTAGGGCGTCCGAACAATTCGGCATTCACAAAGTTGGCGACTCGCCCGAGGAACAGGCCGATGGGCGCCGCGCACGCCACCAGATCCGCGACCGCGAGGATTGGGATTTGACGCCGGTGCGCAAACGCGGCGATCGCCGCGGCCACCCCGATCAAGCCCCCGTGGAACGACATACCGCCGTCCCACAGCCGCACAATGTGCAACGGATTGCTGAGGTAGAAGCCCGGCATGTAGAACGATACGTAACCGAGGCGCCCGCCAATCACGACCCCGAGGATCGCCCAGGTGAAGAAATCGCTGACGTCGTCCGGCGTCATCACCTTCGGCTCGCGCCGCAACAAGTAGAGGATGTATCCCCACCCCGCGAGCAGCCCCGCAATGAAAGCGAGCGCGTACCAACGAACGACAAAGGGTCCGATTTGCAGCGCCACCGGGTCGAGGTTCGGGAATTCGAAGGGACCGGACATGTCTACCGATACGGATCCGCTGTTGATAGGTAGTCTTCGATATATCGGGTCACGCCTTCCTCGAGGGAAGTCGGCGCTTGATCGTACCCCGCAGCTCGCAGGCGATCCATTCGCGCTTCCGTGAAATACTGGTAGTGCGCCTGTAGCCCCTCGGGCATATCGATGTATTCAATGGCTGGCGCCAAGCCGCGCGCCCGAAAAACGGCCGCCGCCAAGTCCTTGAAACGGCGGGCCGACCCGCTGCCGACATTGTAGATGCCGGAGACCTGCGGGTTTCTAAACAGCCACAGCATGACATCGACGCAATCGTCGACGTAAACGAAGTCCCGCCGCTGGTCGCCGTCGGCAATATCTGGGCGCGCCGAGCGGAACAGGCGCGCCACCCCGGTATCTGCGATTTGCCGGTTGAGCACGGGCACGACGCTTTGCTGAGCGCCCTTGTGGTACTCATTCGGGCCGTACACGTTGAAAAAACGTAGTCCGGCAGACTGCGGCGGCGCCGCGCGCCCGTCGGAACGCGCCTGCAGAACCCAACGGTCGAACAGCAGCTTGGACCAGCCGTACAGGTTCTGCGGCCGCAACTGGCTCATCGACGCGTCTGATTCGTCGTCGCCGAAACCGTGTGCACCGTCGCCATAGACGGCGGCGGAAGAAGCGTAGATCAACGGCGTCTCTTGGTCCGCGCACCATCGCCACAAACGTTGGCTCAGGCGAACGTTCGCCCTGATGACCGCGTCGGCGTCCCGCGCCGTCGTCGCCGAGATCGCGCCAAGGTGAAACACGCACCGCACCCGGTCTCCGGCGCGCTCCAGCCAAGGCAGCAGTTCGTCGGGCTGGACAATGTCCTCCAGCCGCCGCTTTGCCAGATTGCGCCATTTGTCGCCGTCGCCGAGTCGGTCGCAGACGACGATCGGCCCGACGCCCGCCGCCTCCAGCCCGGCGACCAGGTTCGATCCAATGAAACCGGCACCGCCGGTGACGAGGATCATCCTCGCCCGCGCATGGCCGCGCGACATTGCTTGACCCGTCTGTCGGCCCTAGTCTGTCGATACCAACCTGACGACTCCGCCATGCAGACCCAAAACCGGTTCCTCGACGATATAGCTAAGCTCGCCACCGGCGCCGCCGGTGTCGCGGCCGGCATGCGCGGCGAGGTGGAAGCGAAAATCCGTCTCCGCCTTGAGCGGCTTTTGGCCGACATGGATCTGGTGACGCGCGAGGAGTTCGAAGTTGTTCGTGACGCCGCGGCAAAAGCGCGCGCGGAACAGGAGGTACTCCACGAACGGGTCCGCGAATTAGAGGCGAAACTCGCCGAAATCGAGACCGCCGCCGGCAAATAGATCGTTTCTCTCGGACTATCCACAGTACTGAGTGTTGTGTTCAGAACGATCCCGGCTACAATTTGTGGTGTGTCACGCACCACGGGTCATCGGAGACCACTTCATGGCGGTAGGGCTTGTAGACTTCCCCTCTAAAGCAGTCCACCCCCTCGATCTCGTCGAGCAGTCGGTCGAGTCGCGCGAATGGGCGTCGGAGCGGGTAGAAAGCGACAAACTCGTCGCCGAGGTCGAAGGCCGCTGGTGTCACTACACGCTGCTGTTCGAATGGTCGCCGCAGATCGACGCCCTCAACATGACTTGCACATTCGACGCGCGCACGCCGGAACCGCGCCGTCAAGCAGTCTACGAACTCATTGCCCGGGCCAACGACCGGCTGTGGATCGGCCATTTCGATGTCTCCGGCGAACAGATGCTGCCGTCCTTCCGTCACGGCGTGTTGCTGCGCGGGCAGCCATGCTCGCCGGAGCAGATCGACGATCTGGTCGACATCGCGCTGACGGAGACGGAGCGTTTCTACCCCGCTTTTCAGCAAGTGATATGGGGTTCCCAGGCGCCGAGCGACGCCTTGGCGGTTGCGATTCTCGACACGGTCGGCGAGGCCTGAGGGCCCTGCGCCCACGCCGCACTTCCTCGAAAACTTGCGCCCAACCTGCTAAGCTCGCGATCACACGGCAGGAGGAAGCGAATGGCCAAGGAGCCGACGGCACGACCGGCCCGGCCGCGGAAAGGCCCGGTCGAGAAGATCATTGAGGCAGCCATGCGGCTCGCCGCCGAGAAGGGATGGCGCCGCGTCGCGCTAGCCGATGTTGCCACCGAGG
>CAJICA010000144.1_pt1 | contig 16806 bp, 13 predicted proteins | sample 9199501 | NCBI WGS metagenome assembly CAJICA01 (sample SAMEA7708319, study PRJEB35096) | sediment metagenome | biome: marine neritic benthic zone biome [ENVO:01000025]; feature: sediment [ENVO:00002007]; material: shallow marine sediment [ENVO:03000034] sea grass bed [ENVO_01000059] ... | reverse complement strand
TTTCGTTAGTTATTAACCGCAACGAAATGAAAATACTTTAGTTCGACTGCATGCCCACGGCAGGACGCCGGGGTGTCTTGGGGACGATGGCAGGACGCCGATGACCGACATCCAACAAGGCCGGCTGCCAGGGCTCGACCCGACGCTCTGGGCTGTTTCGGTGGCCATCAACCTGCTGTCTCTCGCGCTGCCGCTGTTTATCCTTCTGATCTACGATCGCATTCTGCCCAATGACGCGACGGCGACGCTCCAGGTCCTGACGGTCGCCTTGGTCGGTGTTGCGGTCGTCGACACGGTGCTTCGGCTCGGACGCGCCCACATCCTGAACTGGTCGGCGACGACCTTTGAGCATCGCGCCAACTGCGCCGCGCTCGATCACTTGCTCGCTTGTGACGCAACGGACTTTGAGCGCACATCGTCAGGCACGCACTTGGATCGGCTGCGGTCCATCCAAGCATTGCGCGCATTTCATGGCAGCGAAGCCAGGCTGCACATGCTCGACCTGCCTTTTGCCGCACTCTTCCTGGCCCTGATCTGGGCGGTTGCTGGCATCTTGGTCGTCGTGCCGATCGCCATCATGGCCGGGATGATTGTTGTCGGTCGCACCCTGGGCCGTGATCTCCGCCGAGCGCTTGGCGCGCGCGGTGATACGGACGACAAGCGTCAGAGCTTCCTGATGGAAGTCCTGGACGGCATTCAAGCGATCAAAGGCCGGCAGATGGAAGCGCTCATGCTTCGGCGCTTCGAGCGCCTCCAGGAAACTGGCGCCGCTGTGACCTACGACGTCGCCTTTGCCGGCCAGTCTGCGCAGGCATTCGGCACGACGATCGCCAACGTGACATTCGTTGCGGTTGCGCTTGTCGGGGCCGTCGGTGTGATCAATGGCGGTCTGACCATGGGCGAGCTGGCCGCCGCGATTCTCCTATCCGGGCGCGCCGTGCAGCCCATGTTATCGGCGCTGTCGCTTTGGACCCGTTTCCAGTCCCTCGAAATCGCTCAAACGCGGCTGCAGGAGCTCTTCGCGACAAAGCTGGAGGCGGAAACTGACGCGGATGGGGACGAGGCAACACTACAACACGCAGTCACACTCAAAGGCGTATCGTACGAACTCGACAACGGACTGAGGGGCCCAACCGAAATCGACCTTGAGGTTCGCATCGGCGAGATTGTCGGCATCGCCGGGAATACATCCAGCGGCAAGAGCCTCTTGCTGCAGATTATCGCCGGCGAGCTCCAGCCGACAACAGGCCAGGTCCTTTTCGACGGCCTCGACATCAGTGAAATTCCCCGCCCCGCATTGCGCAAGCTGATCTCTCATGTCTCCCCAAATCCGGCTCTGTTCAAGGGGACGATCATTGAGAACCTAACCCTGTTCCGCGGGCCGGGGCACGTCGGCCGCGCCCTCGCCGCGGCCGCTGCCGTTGGCTTGGACGGCATCGTCAATCGGCTGCCGCGGGGATACGATACGATGGTCGCGGCCGGGGCGGAGGACGAGTTGTCGATCGGCATCCGCCATATGCTCGCGACCGCAAGGGCGATCGCCGCGAAACCGCGCTTGCTCCTCCTCGACCAAGTCGACAATTCGCTCGACCAGGCCAGCGATTCGGCATTGCGAAAGGCACTTGCCGATCTTCGTGCGACGACGGCAATTGTGATCGTCAGTCACCGTCCCTCTACCTTGGCCATCGCCGATCGGACCTATCGATTAGAGCGGGGCCGCCTCAGTCCGGTCGGCCGGGATACGCCGGCGCTGGTTGCGGGGGCTGCCTGATGCCGGCCATCGCCGCAACCGTCGGAGATCGCCTCGGCCGCGCCCTGCAGGACGACGCATCGTTAGGCCTGCGCAGCGTGTCGGGGGCGGCAGGCTGCCTTATGCCCTTGTTAGCGGCCCTCAATTGGCATGGTGAACCCCGCGATATCGCCGAGGCCGCCCCGCACTTCGCCGACGGCCTCGACATTGGCGGGCTCAGAAAGATTCTCGCCAGCCTGAACTACGCCACGCAATGGCACCGCGGCCGACTATCGGACATCGACCCCCGTCTGCTGCCCTGCTTGTTCGCGCCCGACGATAGTGAGCTGCTGGTTGTTCTTGGCGCGGACGCAGACGGCGTCCAGGTCGTCGATGGTGCGACCGGCGAACTGTCGACGATGGCCGGCGACCTGGTCGGGGACGCTTACTTTGTTTCCAAGATCGTTCAAGAGGATGCAGATTCCGACCGCGGTTGGTCGTCGTCCACGTTGAGCCGTTTTCGCCGCTTCTTCCTGCAGATCTTCCTCGTCACTGCGCTGACCAGCACGCTCGCGTTGGCGGTGCCATTGTTCATCATGGCGCTCTACGACCGGGTCATTCCCGCGAAGTCGATTAGCACATTGGCCTTTCTCGGCGTCGGCATTGCGATTCTGCTCGGTGCCGAGGCGCTCTTGCGGCTCATTCGGGCACGGTTGATCGCCTATATCGGCGCGCGCAGCGATTTGATCGTCGGGACGTCGGCACTCAGCCAACTCCTCCACATGCCGGTATCGATGACCGAGCGAACGCCGATCAGCGCGACCGTTTCGCGCCTCCAGCAGTTCGAGGTGCTGCGGGATTTCTTTGTCGGTCCCTTGGCGGCCGTCCTGTTCGAGCTCCCGTTCGTCATCTTGGCAATTGTCGTGATCGTCGTGATCGCCGGGCCGCTTGCTTGGATACACATCACGCTCACCGTCGCCTTCCTTATCGCGGCGGCGATCGCCTTCCCGGCGCTGCGTCGTGCGGCCCGCCTTGCCGGCCGGGCCACCGCCAAACGCAATGAGTTCTTGATGGAGACCGTCGCGCACCTGCGTTCCGTCAAGGAGGCCGGTGCCGACGACATTTGGTCGCAGCGCCATCGTGTGCTCTCCGCGGCCGCCGCGCAGGGGCAGCATCGCATGGCGCGTGCCAATGCCGTTCTGCAGACCACCGGCCAGCAGTTCATGCTGCTCGCCGGTATCGCAACGCTCGCATTGGGTGCGCAACGCGTCATGCAGGACAGTATGACAATCGGTGCGCTCATCGCGGCCATGGCATTGACCTGGCGTGTCGTTGGACCGCTGCAATCCGGCTTGGTCAACCTTTCGCGGTTGCATCAAGTGTTGGGCGGTAGGCGCCAACTCGACCGGCTGATGTCGCTGACGCGCGAAAAGGAACCCAATTCTGTTTATCGGAGCATCCGGCGGTTCGCGGGACACGTCAGTTTCAACCGCGTCAGCATGCGATACGCACCTGACGGCAATCCGGCGCTGCTCGGCGTGTCGTTTACCGCTGAACCCGGTGAGGTCGTCGCCGTGACCGGGCCCAGCGGCGCGGGCAAGTCAACAGTGATTCGCTTGATCCTTGGTCTCTACACACCGCAGGCGGGTGCCGTCTCTTTGGATGGCATCGACATCCGGCAGCTCGACGTCAGCGAACTCCGCGGTGCAGTCGCTTATCTGCCGCAGACCACACAGGTCTACCACGGCACCATCGCACAGAACCTGCGGCTGACGAATCCCGTCGCGTCGCTTCCATCAGATCGTCGTCGGTCGCGACGCGCCAACCTATGGCACGAGATTGCGGCGCTGCCGGAGGGGCTCGAAACACGCTTAACGGAAGCCGCACATCATCGGCTGTCGGAGGGGTTTCTGCGCAAGTTGTGCCTGGCGCAAGCCTACCTGAAGCCGGCCAGCGTATACCTGCTGGACGAACCGAGCAGCAACATGGACCACGACGACGATGCCGTTTTCAAGCACGCCATCGAGGATCTGCGAGGCCATGCCACGGTCTTCGTTGTAACCCATCGGCCAAGTCATATTCGGTTGGCCGACAAGCTGTTGGTTCTCCGCGATGGTGGCGCGGTTTTCTTTGGCTCACCTAGCGAACTTTTAGACAAGGGCGTCTCGTCATGATCAAGCTCTTCACGGGTCGCGGGAACGACCATCAACGACAGCTACTCGAGAACCTATCGCTGCCGCTAGCGCTTGAGGAGGCTGGTCCGCCCAGGGCCACGCTGCAGCTCGTTACAGTCCTGACGCTGCTGGTCGTCGCCGCGCTGGTTTGGGCCGGTGTGACTCAAGTCCGCCAGGTCGCAGTCACCACCGGCCAAGTCATACCGGCCGCACCGTTGCAGCCCGTGCAGCACCTTGAGGGCGGCATCGTCGAGGAAGTTTTCATAGAAGAGGGCACCACGGTAAGTGCGGGGCAACCCCTACTGCGTCTGCAGGCGGCATCGGCCGGCTCCGATCTGGAACAGCTCCGTGCTCGCGAGGCTGCTCTGGGTTACCGGGTTGAGAGTCTAAGCGCCTATGTCGAGGACCGTCGGCCAAGTTTCGATCGAGAGACGGGTTTTCCGGCACTTCGAGCCGACCAGCTTGACGTGCTCTCGACGCGCCGCGAAGCCGATGCCAGCCGCCGCGAAGTGCTTCAATCGCAAGCCGATCAGAAGAGACTGGAGCTGGAGGGCCTTCGGAACAAGCAAGCCAGCCTGCGCACCCAGCTGGATATTCTCGGTGAGCAACTCGCCGTGCGTGAGCAGCTTCTGGCTAAAGGCCTCATATCGCGGCTTGTCGTCCTTGACACGCACCGTGCTGTCGCGGCACTGCAGGCCGATCTCGTTGAGACCGATGCTGACGTTGCGCAGGCCGGCGAAGCGATCCGGGAGATCGAAACCAGGCTCGTCGAGTTCGACACGACAAGCACGGCGGAAGCGGTCGACGAGATGACCGAGGCCGCCGCGGAACTCGCCGAGGTGCGCGAGGCGATCGCCAAACTGCAGGATCGGTTCACGCGCTTGGTGGTCCATGCCCCGGCCGACGGCGTCGTGCAGGGACTGACCGTGGAGGCGGCCGGCGGTGTCGTTGCCCCCGGCCAGGTCCTGATGAGCATTGTGCCCACCGGTGGTGGATTGTTGGCGGAGGTGAGGGTCAGCCCGAAGGACATCGGTCACGTGCAAGTCGGGCAGACCGCCGCTGTCAAAGTCTCGGCGTTCGACGTGGCGCGACTCGGTGATATTGCCGGAGAGATCACCCAACTCTCGCCGACGACTTTTCTCGACGAAGAGGGCAATCCGTACTATCGCGCCAAGATCGCCCTCGACCGGGATTTCGTTGGGCGTGAGCAGGAGGGGAACGTTGTCCTGCCAGGTATGGTCGTCACCGCGGACGTCCAAACCGGGTCGCGCTCGATCCTGCAATACCTGGCAGGGCCGGCCTACCGGGCGCTCAGCTCCGCGCTGCGTGAACGTTAGGTCGGCCAGGCGAAACGATGAACCCCGCTGTGGATATTTCCCGGGCAGGCCCGCCTGTAGCAGCCCGGCCGATCGATCTGCCGCAGACGTTGCTGGCCGAGGGGCTGGAGCACCTTGATGCCGGCATTACGATTTTTGATGCTGACCTCCGTTTGGTCTTCTGCAATCGGAAGTTCCTGGAGCTGCGGGCCCTGCCGCATCGGCTCGGCCGCACCGGCACGGAGTTCGCGGATATCGTGCGTTACAACGCCGAGCACGGCGTCTACGGCGCCGGTGACGTCGACGATCACGTTTATCGGCATGTGGAGTTGGCGCGCCGTTTCGAGCCGCATCGCTTCGAGCGCGAACTCGCCAATGGTCAAACCCTGGAGATCCACGGCAGCCCGTTACCGGGCGGTGGATTCATAACGATTTACACCGATGTGACGCCACGCAAGCAGGCCGAGCAGACCATCCAGCGCTTGGCCTTGGTCGACGGACTGACTGGCCTCGCCAACCGCACATCATTTCATCAGAGCCTTCTCGATGCGCTGCCGCTGGCCGAGCGTCTCGGCCACAGCGTTGCCTTAATGATGCTCGATCTCGACCGCTTCAAGCATGTCAACGACGGTTACGGTCACCCGGTCGGCGACGCCCTCTTGCAGGAGGTCGCCCGCCGTCTGTTGCAGCTGTTTCGTCGCAGCGACATCGTTGCGCGGCTCGGTGGTGACGAGTTCGCCATCTTGCTGACGTCCTTGTCCGATGGCCGCAATGTGCGCCGGGTCGCGCAACGTGTTGTTGATACGCTGGCGCGGCCCATGCGGCTCGACGGCAACGACATCAGGACCGGCACGAGCATTGGCATTAGCTTCTTCCCGACCGACGACACCGACCCGGAAGAGCTCATCCGAAAAGCGGACCTGGCATTGTACAAGGCCAAGGCCGGCGGCCGTGGCAGCTACCACATCTACGACCGCTCCCTGCACGAGGCCGTGGAGCGCCAAAGGACGATGGAGGAGGATCTGCGCGCCGCCCTCCGCCGCGACGAGTTGATGCTCTACTACCAACCGCAGGTGAGCTTGCGCGATGGCAAGCTGATTGGCGTCGAAGCCCTGATCCGTTGGCAGCATCCGGAACGCGGCCTGCTGCTCCCGTCTGAATTCATCGAAGCCGCGGAGTCGGTCGGCCTCATGAATGAAGTCGGCGAGCTCGTCATGCGCACCGCCTGTGCGCAAGCGAACGAATGGCGTCGGGCCGGTTGGCCCGACCTCCGCATGGCGGTGAACATCTCGACTCGCCAGCTCCAGACGGACGGCTTTGTCGGCCTTGTCCAGCGCGTCCTCACGCAAACCGGTCTGCCCGCCGCTTGGCTCGAGCTCGAAATAACGGAAGACAGCATCGTCACCGATGCAGACAAGGTCGGGACGAAACTCCTGACTCTGAAAGACGGGGGCGTCTCCTTGGCGATCGACGACTTCGGCACCGGCTATTCGTCGCTCGGCTATCTGAAAAAATTCCCGGTGAATCGCCTCAAGATCGACCGATCTTTCATTAAGGATCTGCCTGTCAGCGCCGACGACACGGCGATCACCCGGGCGATCGTCCGGCTCGGCCACAGTCTTGGTTTGGACGTGCTGGCGGAAGGCGTCGAGACGCGGGACCAGCTCGATCATCTCAGGGCAGAACGCTGCGACAGCATACAGGGGTTCTATTGCAGCGAACCGCTACCCCCCGACGAAATGGCGGCACGCATCGACACACGCAGCCTAGGCGGCTGTGGTCTTATCGACTCAGAACGTCCTTATTGACGACCAGTGCCGGATCGAGCGTCCCGTCGAGTGCCCCCAGCGCATTCTTGACGCAGACGATCGCCATCCGCTCGGCGCATTCCTCCGTCAGTCCGGCAATGTGCGGGCTCAGCAACACGCGGTCGTTCCGCGCCAAAGGGTTGTCCGGCCCCGGCGGCTCCTGCTCGAACACATCGAGTGCAGCGCCGGCCGGTGTGCCGGCCCGCAACGCCTCATCCAGCGCGACTTCGTCGACGAGGCCGCCACGCGCGGTGTTGATCAGAAATGCCGTCGGCCGCATCGCGGCCAGCTGCTCCGCACCGATGATATGCTTCGTGTCGGCTGTCAGCGGCAGGTGTACGCTGACGAAGTCCGCCGCGCCCAGCGCTACCATCAGATCCTCCGCCTTCGTGCAGCCCGCCGCGGCGACACTCTCCGCATCGAGGAACGGGTCGTAAGCCAAGACGGTCATGTCGAAGGCTGCGGCCCGCTTCGCCAGCTCGCGACCGATCCGCCCCAGGCCCAGGATCAGCAACGTCTTGCGCCACAGCTCCCGACTGGCGAACGCCTCACGCGCGCCCCAATCGCCGGATCGGACTGCTCTATCGTGCCGTCCGATATCCTTCGCCAGCGCCAGAATACAGGCGATCGCATGCTCGGCCACGGTGACCGCATTAACGTCGCCCACCACCGTCAGCGGAATGCCGCGCGCCGTCAGCGCCGCGACCGGGACATTGTCGTAACCGACGCCGTGCCGGGACACGACCCGCAGGCGTGGCGCCGCCGCGACAGCCTCTTCACTGACGACCATTGTACGGACGATCAGCGCATCCGCATCCGGCAGGCGCGCCGCGAGCGCGCTCGTCGTGATTGGATCGAGTATCTCGACGTCGATGTCCGGTCGCGCCGCAAGACGCGCCATGCCCGCTTCATGCAAGCGGCCGGCGACCAGGACGCGGGGCATACCGGTGCCCTAGTAGCTCGAACTCCCGCCACCGGCGTCGGTGCCTTCCCGCATCTCCGCCAGGATCTCCGCCGACTTCATCGCCATCAGGCGCGCGTCGCCGAGCAAGGTCACGAACTGGTAACCCAGGTCGATCATCCGCTTCGCGTAACTGGAACTACCGCAGTGGATCCCCGCGACGACATTGTGCTTCTTCGCCGTCGCGCAAATCAGTTCGATCGCGTCCACCACAGCCTTCTCTTCGGGGTCGAACCCCGGCTTGCACCCGACGGCGAGGGACAGGTCGGCCGGCCCGACGTAGATCGCGTCGAGTCCGTCGACCGCCATGATGTCATCGAGATTGTCCAACGACTCTGCCGTCTCGATCATCGCAAACGGCACGACGGTGTCGTTGGCGTGTTGCCAATAGTCGGGCCCAGAGTAAAGGAGTGCGCGAACCGGTCCGAAGCTGCGGTTCCCCTTCGGCGGGTAGCGGCAGTAGGACACAAAGCGCTCGGACTCACTTTGGTTACTGACCATCGGGCAGATCACGCCGTAAGCGCCCGCATCCAGCGACTTCATGATAATGCCGGGTTCGAGCCAAGGCACCCGCACCAGCGGCACCACATCGGTCGTCGAGATCGCCGTCAGCATCGGCACCAGCGAGGTGTAGTCGTTGATCCCGTGCTGCATATCGACCGTCAGGCTGTCCCAGCCCTGGTGTGCCATGGTCTCCGCACTAAAGGAGCTTGGGATGCCCAGCCAGCCGTTGACGACGGCGCCGCCGTCGGCCCAGATTTGCCGCAGTCTGTTCGGACGCATGTTTGTTCCTTCTGAGTGAGTGTTTGCGGGCTGTCGCCTAGAACGCGACCTCGACCCTGGCGCCGCTGCGCAACGATTCGTTCGCCGCATCTGCCAGTATCAACGCACGCCGCCCGTCCTCGAACGTCACCGACGGCGTCCGTTTGTTCGCAACGGCGTCCACGAAGTCGTTTAGCTCATGCACATAGGCCTCGGGGTAGCGGTCGATGAAGAAGTACGTCAGCGGGTCCTTCTGTGCCGTGACGGAGCGCGTGTAGCGCTCGACCATCGTCGGCCGCCGGTTGCCCGACTGCACCATGCCTTTCGACCCGAAGACCTCGACGCGCTGGTCGTAGCCGTAGACGGCGTTGCGCGAACAATTGATATGGCATTGCTTTCCGGACGCCGTCCGCATCATCACCATGGCGGTGTCGACATCGTCGATCGAGCGCAACTCGTCCGAAACCAGCACGCTGCCCATGGCCATGATCTCGACCGGTTCCTCCTCCAGCAGGAAGCGCGCCAGGTCGAAGTCGTGAATCATCATGTCGCGGTACAGTCCGCCGGAGACCTTTAGGTACCCCATCGGCGCCAGTTCCGGATCGCGGCTGGTGATGATCACCTGATAGACATCGCCGACCTCGCCGGCGCGGGCCGCGTCATATACGGCGCGGTGCGTCGGGTCGTACCGGCGGTTGAAGCCGATCTGGATGGGCACGTTGCAATCCGCGATATCCGACAGGCATTGATTGACCCGGTCGATATCCAGGTCGATCGGCTTCTCGCACAGCACGGCCTTGCCCGCCCTCGCGGACGCCGTGATCAGGTCGACATGGGTGTCCGTCGAGGAGGCGATCAACACGGCATCCACGTCGTCGCCGAGCGCGCCGTCGACGGTCTCGGCGACCTTGGCGCCATGTTTGTCGGCCACGGCCTGCGCCGCTTCACCCACCACGTCGTAGACCCGGGTGATGGCGGCACCTGGGTTGGCCGCCAGGTTGTCCGCATGCATCTTGCCGATACGGCCCGCACCAAACAGGCTGAAGCGCAGCATGATCCTCCCCAACTCTTTTTCGGTTGATCCGCCTGGTTACATCACAGCCGGACCGGCTGGTCAAAGGGGGGCGCGGCTATCCCTTGACTGCGCCGCCGGTCAGCCCGGCGACGATATAGCGCTGCGCGGCGAGGAAGAAGACGATGGCCGGCGCGATGGTCAGCGTGACGAACGCCAGGACTCGGTTCCAATCCGCGCTGAACTCGCCCCTGAACTGCATGATGCCCAGCGGCCAGGGGAACAGGCCATCGGAGTTCAGCATGACCAGCGGCAGCAGGAAGTTGTTCCAGCTCTGCACCAGCGCAAAGATCCCGACCGTGGCCAGGATCGGCAGCGACAGTGGCAGCGTCACATGCCAAAAGAAGCGGATATACCCGCAGCCGTCGACAAACGCCGCCTCGAACAGCTCGTGCGGCAACTGTCGGAAGAACGACCGCAGCAGCAGGATGCTGAAGCCCAATGCAAATGCCACCTGCGGCAGAATAACGCCCCAATAGGTATCCAGCAGGCCGAGGTCCCGCACCTTGATGAACAGCGGGATGATGGCCGTCGCCGCCGGGAACATCAGGCCGATGAGGAAATAACCCATCAGCATGCGATTGCCGAAGAACCGGATATGGGCCAGCACAAAGGCTGCCATCGACGCCGTCGCCAGAGTCAGGAAGACCGTAAAGAACGCAATGACCAGCGAGTTCCACAGCAACTGCCAAAGCCGCCCCCCGCTGAGGATTTCCCAGTAGAACTCCAACCGCCAGTCATCGGGCCAGCCGAACGGATCGACCCGCAGCTCGCCCAAGGACTTGAACCCGCCCAGAACGGTCGCGACCAGAGGGATGATCACCACGCCGGCAACGAGCATCAAGGTCGTGTACTTGAACAGGTCGTAGCCCTGGACGCGCTGCTGCGCCATCGCTAGGCCTGCCGAAACAGATTGCGCCGGTAGGCCAGCGCGAATGCCAAGCAGATGAAGAACAGCACCACGCCGACGGCGCTGCCGAAGCCGATGCGCAGCCGCACGATGCCGAACTGGTAGAGATAGGTGACAATCGTGTGCGAGGAATTCGACGGCCCGCCGCCGGTCAACGGCATCACCAGGTCGAACAGTTGCAGCGACCCCAGCACCGCGAAGAAGACGGAGATCATGATCGTCGGCTTCAGCAATGGCAGCGTGACGTAACGGGTGATCTGCCAACGGGTCGCCCCGTCGACCTTGGCCGCGTCGATCAGGTCCTGCGGGATGTTCTGCAGGCCGGCGATGTAGATCATCATGTGAAAGCCGAAGAACTTCCACACGACCACCGCCATGATCGCGTACATGGCCAAGCCGCGCTCGGCCAAGACGAACGGCGCTTCGGCACCGAAGGCACCCCATATCGCCGAGACCAGACCGAACTCTCCGTCGTAGATGAACCGCCAGATCAGGCCGGTCGCCACTTCGGCCAGGATGAACGGCAGGAAGAACACCGTCCGGAAGAAATAGGAGCCGTGGATTCGGCGGGCGAGGAACAGCGCCATGCCCAGTGCCAACGGCAACTGGACGAAGAGAGAGACCAGGATGATCAGACCGGTGTTGATCAGCGCCGACTTGAAAACGCGATTGCCGATCAGAAACTCATAATTCTTGGTGCCGATATAGTTGGTGACGTCGCCGTAACCGTTCCATTTGAAGAACCCGAGGAAGCCGGCCTCGCCAATCGGGATCACCACGAATATCGTGAACAGCAGCAGCGCCGGCGGCAGGAACAGTGCCATGGTCGTCAAGCGCCCATGGCGGTTGGCGTGTTGCAGCGACGTTAGGACGGTGCGGCCGGTGTGTGCGCGCGCGACCGTGCCGGGAAGGGCGGACGTTGTCATCGTCCGGATCTATGGTTGCCGAGTAACGGGGGCAGCATAACCGCATTTTGGGGATGACCGCACGGGTCATCCCCAAATCGGTAACCTAGTTTTCGAACTCCCATGCTTCGTGAACGGCCTGGGCCGCTTCTTCGGGCGTAATGACGCCCGCCGCCAGGTCGGTCGACACGTCGTTGACGACGCGGCCGACGTCCGGGCCGAGCATCTGATCGTAGAAGATTTGGTGATAGTTCGATGCGGAGATATTCTCTGAAATCTGCTGAAAGAACGGGTTCTTCATCTCATCCGCAGAGCCCTTCGCTACCGGGATGAAGAAGCCTTCGCGGCCCATCATCCGCTGGTTCTCTTGATTGGTGAAAAAGCGCATGAAGTCGACCGCTTCGTCCGACGCTCCCTTTGAGAATATCCAGCCGTTGATCCCCCCCAACGTGTCGGTCGGCTCACCGACACCGCCTTCGATTTCGGGGAAGGGGAACCAGCCGAGGTTCTCGTCGGCGATGCCTTCCTTACTGACGCTGTTCGAACGCTGGACGTTGTAGTCCCAGTTGCCCATGAAGTGCATGGCGGCGCTGCCGTCACCGAAGTAGCCTGCGGCTTCCGGATACGTGTTGGCAAGGAAGCCCCGCTGATAAGGCTCCAGTTCGTTGAGCTGATTGAACAGCTCTCCGGCCTTCACGAATACGTCGCCTTCGAAGCCTTCGCCCGCGACGGCCGCATCGAAACCTGCCTTGCCGCCTAGCCGGATGGCCAAGTGCGTCCAGTAGAAATGCAACGGCCACTTGTCGGCACCGCCAACCGCGATTGGCGTGATGCCGGCATCTTTCAGTGTGTTGACGGCAGACAGCAGGTCATCCCACGTCTGGATGTCGTCGGCGTTCACGCCAGCCTGCGCAAACAGCGCTTTGTTGTAGAAGAAGCCCACTTGCGACACCAGCATTGGCGCGCCGTAGACTTTGCCGTCGTAGGTAAAGGCATTAACCGCGGCAGGGCTTAGGCTGTCGGCCCACCCCTCGCGCATCATGTCGTCAATGTCGCGCAGCACGCCGGCTTCGACCTGTGCCTCGAACACGCCGCCGCCCCAGCTATAGAAGATGTCGGGCCGGTCGTCCGACTGCAGGATGGTCGTCAGCTTCGCTTTGAACGCCTCGTTCTCGAGGAACTGCATCTCGATCTTCACATCGGGGTGTTGCGCCTCGTAGTCCCGCGCCAGCTGTTCCCAGGCGGCCCGGGTCGTCGGCACTGCTTCGATATGTAGCCATTTGACGGTCGTCTCGGCGATCGCCGGCCCTTGGCTAAGCGTCAGGGCCCCGACGATCCCGAGAGAAGCGGCAAGGTATTTTCTCATGGTCCCTCCCAAAAGGGTCTGGCCCCGCACCCGCGGGGCGGCCAAAACCACGGACACGCTCCGTTTTCTTTTTATTTGTGTCCCGAATTAAATACTCCTAGGATTAACACAGGAGTGTCAAGCCCAAACGTTAACCGGAGTCAGAAATTGAAGGCTCGAAGCAGGAACGTGACGGCCGTCGTGAGGCGCTGCCGCTGAGGTACGGTGTGATTAAGTCTGGGTCTCGAACAAAACGGCCGGCCGCGTGACGGTCGACAACCAGGCACGTCCGAACTTGGGCCGGCCGCGAATCAAGATCGCGGATCCGGAACTCATGCGCGCCATCAATCGGTTCCATGTGCTGGACGCCATTCGCGTGCACGGCCCCATTTCCCGTGTCGAGATCGCCGAACGGACGGAACTGAGCCGCGCCACGATCTCGGCCATCACCGGCGCCCTGATCGAGGATGCGCTGATCGACGCCAGGCACGTGCAGGTCCCCAATGGCGGCCCGCGGGGCCGCCCTCGGGTCATGCTGGAGCTCAACCGCCAGGCGGCGCATGTCTGCGGTGTGCGCCTGTCGGCCGATCGCATCAGCATTGCCGTCACGGACTTCAAGGCGGACGTCGTCGGCGCGGTGCACCTCCCGATCCGGTCGGCCCGGCAGGCGGTCGGCGTCGTCGCCGACCTGATCGAGGACGGCGTGCGCCAGTGCATAGCCGACGCCGGCCTGCCGTTGGAGGGCATCAGCGGCATCGGCATCGGCCTTCCCGGCGTCATCGATGCGCGCACCGGAATCTGCCTCTCCACCCCGATCCTCAGCGACGGCGCCGCCGATCTCTCAGGCCTACTCGACTCGCGTTTTCCCGCGCCGGTGACCGTCGAGAACGACGCGCACCTGGTCGCCATGGCGGAGCGTTGGTTCGGGCACGGTCGCGATGTCGACTCTTTCGCGGTCATCACGCTGGAGCAAGTATTGGGGATCGGGGCGTTTGTCGGCGACGAGATGTTCTTCGGTACGCGCGGCGTCGGGCCGGCCTTCGGCCAAATGGCGTTCGCGGGCCGCTCTAACGCGGGAGACCTGAGCTGCATCGACGACTACGCGTCCCAAGCGGGCATCCTCGCCCGGGCGCAATCCGCCGGTTGCGTGTCGGCGGCCGATGGCGACATGCCGACGCCGACCCTAATGCGTCACCTGTTCGAACGGGCGATGGCGGGCAACGCAGCGCTCATGGACATCTACGTGCAAGCCGGCGAAGCCCTGGGCTTCGGCATCGCCCAACTCACCAATCTAACGAACCCGGCCCGGATCATCCTCTCGGGCCAGGGATTGCAGGCGCTCGACATCATGCGCGAACCCCTGGCACACGCCGCCCAGCGGTGGACCGCGCCGGAACTGCGCGGCACGACTGAAATCGTCTTCGTCGACGAGGATGACGAGGTTTGGGCACGCGGCGCCGCCTGTGCGGTGTTGCGTCAATTATATGAAGCGCCGTGGAGCAGCGGCCAACGGAGCGCGAGGCAAAAGGTTTGATGGACAAGGTCAAAATCGGGGTCATTGGGGCCGGCTACATCAGCGGCGCGTACATGCAGCGCGCGCCCACTTTCGAGATCCTCGATCTCGTCGCTTGCGCCGATATGAACATGGACGCCGCCCAGGCCCGTGCCGGCGAGTTCGGGCTGCGCGCGATGACACCCGAGGCGTTGCTGGCGGATCCGGAGATCGAGATCGTCGTCAACCTGACGACGCCCCAATCGCACATCGTCATTGACATGGCGGCCATCGCCGCCGGCAAGCACGTCCATTCCGAGAAACCACTGTCGACCTCGGTGGCCGCGGTCGCTCCCCTACAAACGGCGATGGCCAGCACGGACCGTCGCGTCGGCTGCGCGCCGGATACCTTTCTCGGCGGCGGCCAGCAGACGGCTCGCGCGCTACTGGATGAAGGCCGCATCGGCGATCCGGTCGCCGGCTCGGCGCATCTCATGCTGCCCGGCCATGAACGCTGGCATCCGAACCCCGACTTCTATTACCAGCCCGGCGGCGGGCCCATGTTCGATATGGGGCCGTACTACCTCACAGCCCTCGTCAATCTGCTGGGGCCGATCGCCAAGGTCACCGGCGCCACCCGGCGCACCTACGACCAACGCACCATCGGCAGCGGTCCGCGTGAGGGCGAGAAGGTGCCGGTCGATGTTGCAACCCATATCACCGGTATCGTCGAATTCGCCAGCGGCGCCTTGGTCGACATCACCATGAGCTTCGATGTCTGGAAGCACCAGCACAACCACATTGAAATCTACGGCACCAATGGCGCCATGATCGTGCCCGATCCGAACCGCTTCGACGGCAGCGTGTTCCTCGCCGAGAAGAACGGCGACTGGCAGGAAATCGAGCCGCGCGTCCCGTACGCCGACGGCAATTACCGCATCATCGGCGTTGCCGACATGGCCCACGCCATCCGAACCGGTCGGGCGCACCGGGCCGGCTTCGACCTTGCCTACCACGTGCTTGAAGCGATGGAGGCATTTGAGCAATCCGCAAACCAAGGGGCAGCCGTCTCGCTCGACAGCTCATGCGACCGCCCGGCGGCGCTAGCCGGCACCCTCGACTGACACTGGGAGATGAGATCTATGAAACGCGAAGCCTTGATCGTTTGGGGCGGCTGGGACGGCCACACGCCGGAGCAGAGCGCGGCAATCGTCGCCGGCATGCTCGAGGGGGAGGGATTCCAGGTCTATGTCGAAAACACGACGGAGGCCTTTGCCGACCCCAATCTGAAGGACCTCAGCCTCATCGTGCCGATCGTCACCATGTCGACGATCGAGCGGGAGGAGGTCCGCAACCTCTGCGCCGCGGTCGAGGGCGGGGTCGGCCTCGCCGGCTTCCACGGCTGTATGTGCGATTCCTTCCGCAACGAGGTCGAGTACCAGTTCATGACCGGCGGCCAGTGGGTCGCCCACCCCGGCAACATCATCGACTTCAGTGTCCATGTCGCTGCGCCCGACGATCCGGTGATGGCCGGCATTGCCGACTTCCCGTTCCGGTCCGAGCAGTACTACATGCACGTCGACCCGAGTAACGAAGTCCTCGCGACCACCACGTTCACCGGCGAGCACTGCGATTGGGTCAAGGGCGTCGAGATGCCGATCATCTGGAAGCGTCGCCATGGTGCCGGTCGCGTTTTCTACAGCGCCCTCGGTCACATCGCCGCCGAGTTCGACGTCGAGCAGATGGCGACCATCTTCCGCCGCGGCATGCTGTGGTCGGCCCGCCAATGATCCGTCAAGGCTGAATTAGACATTCCATCTCTCCGACGGTTTGATATAAACATTCCGCGCGACTTTTGCCGCCGATCGCAGTTAACTATGGTGCTGCGGACGGCGCGAAGGCCGTTGAGAGGGAGGAAGCAAACATGAAGACCGTTCGGCTCACCATGGCGCAGGCTCTGGTGCGGTATCTCGTGGCCCAGCGCACCGTCGTCGATGGCGAGGAAGTGCCATTGTTCGCCGGCGTCTTCGCCATTTTCGGCCATGGCAACGTCACCTGCCTCGGCGAGGCCCTCGAACACTATCAGGACGAGTTGCCGACTTGGCGCGGCCAGAACGAACAGTCCATGGCCCTCGCGGCGATCGGCTTTGCCAAGGCCAAGCGCCGGCGCCAGATGATGGTCGCGACCAGCTCCATCGGCCCCGGCGCCTGCAACATGGTCACCGCCGCCGGCGTCGCCCATGCCAACCGCCTGCCGGTCCTGCTGATTTCCGGCGACACCTTCGTCAACCGCGTGCCCGACCCGGTGCTGCAGCAGGTCGAGCATTTCGGC
>CAJICA010000139.1_pt1 | contig 16946 bp, 13 predicted proteins | sample 9199501 | NCBI WGS metagenome assembly CAJICA01 (sample SAMEA7708319, study PRJEB35096) | sediment metagenome | biome: marine neritic benthic zone biome [ENVO:01000025]; feature: sediment [ENVO:00002007]; material: shallow marine sediment [ENVO:03000034] sea grass bed [ENVO_01000059] ... | reverse complement strand
TGAATGGCATACTTGACCGTGACGCCGCTGGCCTTCAACTCGTCTGCCATTTCGCGCAACGCATGCTGTGCCTGCGCAACGGCCATGCCATAGCCGGGCACGATGATCACCTTCGACGCATTCTTCATCATGTAGGCGGCATCTTCGGCACCGCCCTGCTTGATCGTGCGCACGACGCCGTCATCGCTCGCCGGGCCCGCCGTCTCGCCGCCGAAGCCGCCGAGGATGACATTGAAGAACGAGCGGTTCATGCCCCGGCACATGATGTAGCTGAGAATGGCGCCGGACGAGCCGACAAGGGCGCCGGTGATGATCAGCAGCGGGTTCTCAAGGGTGAAACCGATGCCGGCGGCGGCCCAGCCGGAGTAGGAGTTCAGCATCGAAATCACGACCGGCATGTCGGCGCCGCCGATCGGCACGATGATGAGGACGCCGAGCAGCAGGGACAACAGGACGATTAGCCAGAAGACGAAGGCCGACTCGCTGGTGACGAACCAGATGACCAGCAGGATCAGGACGATGCCGAGCACCAGGTTCAGCAGGTGCTGGCCCGCGAAGATGATGGGTTTGCCGGACAGGATGCCCTGGAGCTTGCCGAAGGCGATGATCGAACCGGTGAAGGTGACGGCGCCGATGGCGACGCCAATCGACATCTCGATAAGACTGCCGGTCTTAATGTCGTCGGCCGTGCCGATGCCATAGGTCTCCGGCGCGTAGAACGCGGCCGCGGCGACGAGGACGGCGGCAAGGCCGACGAGGGAGTGGAATGCGGCAACGAGCTGGGGCAGCGCCGTCATCTCGATACGGCGTGCGATGATGGTGCCGATCGTGCCGCCGATGACGATGCCCGCCAGGATGGTGCCGAAGGACATGACCTGCGGCAACGCCAGGGTGGCGAGAACGGCGATAACCATGCCGACGATGCCGTAGAGGTTGCCACGGCGCGCCGTGACCGGCGAACTCAGCCCCCGCAGGGCCATGATGAAGCAGATGCTGGCGATGATGTAGGCGAAGGCCGACACGCTGTTTGACATGGGGGCCTTCTATTTGCTGCGGCGGAACATCGACAGCATGCGCTGGGTGACGATGAATCCGCCGAAGATGTTCACCGAAGCCAGGATGACTGCCAGAAAACCGAAAAACTTGGATAGCGAAAAACCAGCCGGGCCGGCCGCGAGCAGGGCGCCGACGACGATGACGGACGAGATCGCGTTGGTGACGCTCATCAGCGGCGAGTGAAGGGCCGGCGTCACACTCCAGACGACGTAGTAGCCGACGAACACGGCCAGGGCGAAGACGGTTACCAGGAAGACAAAGGGATCGCTGCCGGCGGCCGCCGCCTCCGTCACGACTTGGGTGGCGTCATTGGCTAGGGCGGCGGCGCGTTCCGCCACGCTTTGCAGCTCGGTGGCCAGCCGCTGGGCTTCGTTGGCCAGGCTCGAGGCGCTATCCGCTAGGGTTGCTGGGTCCATGCGTTAGGCCTCCGGCCGGTTCTGTGCGTCTGGCGTTTGTTGTTGCTCTTCGGTCGGTGCGTGTGGGGCCGTCTCCTCCTTGGGCGTGAACATCGGATGTACCGCTTGACCGTCCCGGGTCAGGCAAGTGCCGTTGATGATCTCGTCCTCCCAGTCGACCGCCAGGGACTTGTTTTCCTTGTCGATCATCGGCGTCACGAAGTTCAAGACATTTCGCGCGTACAGGGCCGAGGCGTCGGCCGCAAGCCGCGACGGCACGTTAAGCGGCGCAACGATGTTGACGTCGTGCACCTTGGTGACCTTGCCGGGCTTGGAGAGGCGGCAGTTGCCACCCTGTTCCGCCGCCAGATCGACTATGACGGAACCCGGCTTCATGCTGGCCACCATCTCCTCGGTCACGAGGGTCGGCGCCGGCCGCCCCGGTATCAGGGCGGTCGTGATGACGATGTCTTGGCTCTTGATGGTTTCCGCAATCAGCTCAGCCTGGCGCCGCTGGTAATCCTCCGACATCTCGCGGGCGTAGCCGCCGGCGGTCTCGGCAGAGGCCGTCTCCTCGCTTTCCACCATGACGAAAGAGGCGCCAAGGCTTTGCACCTGCTCCTTGGCCACCGCGCGTACGTCGGTGGCGGAGACAACGGCCCCCAGTCGCCGTGCCGTGGCGATGGCTTGCAGACCGGCGACGCCGGCCCCCATGACGAAGACCTTGGCCGGATTGATGCGCCCGGCGGCGGTCATCATCATCGGCAAGGCGCGTCCGAACTCCTGCACGGCGTCGATGACGGCCCGATATCCGGCAAGATTGGATTGGGAGCTGAGGACATCCATCGACTGGGCACGGGTGATGCGTGGCGTCAGCTCCAGGGCAAAGGCGTTGATACGCTTTTGCAGATAAGCCCTGAGCGTCGGCTCGAACTCCGCGCCGTAGGGGTTGAGCAGCGCGACGAGGGTCGTGCCGTCCGGTATCTGGCTTAGCTCGTCCCGCCCCTCCTCGGCCGTCATCGGACGTTGCACCTTGAGAACTAGATCGGCGTCGCGAAACGCGCCGCCCGCGTCCGGCGCGAGCGTTGCGCCGGCGGCTTCGTAATCCGCGTCGACATACGATGCCGCTACGCCGGCGCCGGCCTCGATGGCGACTTCGGCGCCTAGCGCCAGCAGCCGCTTGACGGTCTCGGGCGTTGCCGCGACGCGCTGCTCATGCGGCCGGCGTTCTCTCGGAATGGCGATCTTCATGTCACTTGGTGCCTGGTGCGGCCGAAAATGGTGGGGAGGTCAGAGACGGCGGCTAATCTGCCTTGGGATGCGGCCCAGGACAAGAGGGGCTACCGCTGCGTCGCAATCGCGTCAAGCAATTCCGCGTGGGTCGGGTGGGAGGGCGGCGACACGCCGTCATATTCGAAACGAAACCGCTCCAGGCCGTCCGAACCGAAGACAAAAAGGGTGGGCAGTGCCTCGACATCGCCAAACGCGGCGCTGGTTGCCCGGTCGCCGACCACGACCGTGATATGCGGGGCGACCCGGTCGAGCAGCCGCTGGAGACGGAAGCTCTCGCCCGGATAGTGGCCGGCATCTTCCAACCAGTTGACCGCGACCACGGCGACATTATCGGTGCCGGCCTCGTCGAGGACCTGGCGCAACTCGGCGAAGCCGGCGCGGCACGGCACGCACCAGCTTGCGAAGAACGCCACAACCACAGCCTTATCGCGCAGGCCGCCGGGATCGATTGTCGGCCCGCGCATGACCTCCAAGGATGTCAGGCGGCTGACCGTATCCGCGTCGAGCTGGGTCCCTTCGGCCCGGCTGATCAGCAGGGTCGCTGCCAGCAGAACGTAGAGGGGGCGGCCGATCAGCCGGCTCATGGCAACGGCAGCTCGTGGCGGGTGAGCATGCCTTCCTGTCGCTGGGCGAGCGTTGCCAGATCGAAGTCGTCGATCAGGTCGTGAAACAGGCGATGCCAGTTGATCTCGGCCTTCAGGCGCAGGAATACCGACCCAAGGCCAATGGCGGCACGGTCCATCAGGACAAATTCGCGGGGCGGGGTGACACTGCCGGTCCGACGCAGCTCCTGGTGCACTTTGTGGGCGATGTTGGCGCCGTACAGGCCGGAGTCCGATTCCTGAATGCGCTGGGTGCGGTCGTCCATGATCGGCGCATAGACGAAATTCGCCCAAATGTTCAGGGTCCGCACCGTTTCGCGGCTGAGGTCCTTGAAACCCCAGGTCTCGTAGGCGTGCACGGCCAGCGCTTCGTCGTCGGTGCGTAGGGCGTTGTAGAGATCGATGACGCCGCCGACAAACTTCGGCTGGAAGACCCGGATGCAGCCGAAATCGAACAGGTTGACCGAGGCATCGTCTAGACGAACGGTGTAGTTGCCAAGGTGTGGGTCGCCGTGGATGACGCCGTAGAAATAGAAAGGCACGTACCACGCCCGGAACATGTTGTACGCGACTGCGTTGCGGTCGGCCTCGTCCCGCTCGGCATAGCTGGCGAGGGGCTCGCCGTCGTACCAGTTGGTCGTAAGCAGGCGCTTGGCCGATAGGTCCTCGACGACCGCCGGGACATGGACGTTCTTCTCTTCCGCGAGCATGTCCCGATACATGCGGGTGTGGCGCGCTTCGCGCTCATAGTCCAGTTCTTCGCTCAGGCGCTCAGACAGCTCTTTGTGAATCTGAGTCGTATCGATGGATTTGTCGCGCCGTTCGTAGATGGCGAATAGCAGCTTCAGTTGACGCAAATCGGCCGAGACGGCGGATCCCATGTCCGGGTACTGGAGCTTACAGGCCAGCAGATTGCCGTCATGGTCCCATGCCCGGTGCACCTGGCCGAGGGAAGCGGCACGTGCCGCGGTCCGCTCGAACGTCTCGAACTTGTCTAGCCAATCCGGGCCAAGCTCAGCCGCCATGCGCCGCTTGACGAACGGCCAGCCCATGGATGGCGCGTTCGCTTGCAGCTCGCTGAGTTCGGCGGCGTACTCGGCCGGCAACGCGTCGGGGATGGTGGCGAGGATCTGGGCCGCCTTCATCAGAGGGCCCTTGAGCGTGCCGAGGGCCAATTTCAAGTCGGCGGCGTGCTGGCCGCGGTCGAGATCGAGGCCGAGATAGCGCTTGCCGGCCAGACGCGCCGCGGTGCCGCCCACCGCCCGGCCGACCCGGACATAGCGTCCGACGCGGCCGCGGACGGTCGACTCTGGTTCGGACACTCAGTCCATCCTGTCGAGTTCTTCGATGAACCCACCAATCATGCCGAGGCCCTGCTGCCAGAATTCGGGCCGCGAGGCATCGAGGCCAAAGGGCGCCAGCAGTTCCTTGTGACGAAGGGTGCCGGCGGCGGACAGCATGTCGAGATAGCGACCGGCGAAGCCTTCGTGCGCTTCTTCGTAGCGCGCATACAGCGAGTTCACCAGGCAGTCGCCGAACGCGTAAGCGTAGACATAGAACGGCGAGTGAATAAAATGCAGGATATACGACCAATAACTCCGATAGCCGTCGTCGAAGCGGATCGTTGGGCCGAGGCTTTCGGTCTGCACATCGATCCAGATGTCACTGATCTCTGTGGCCAGCAACTCGCCCTCGCGCCGGCGGTTGTGGACCCGTTCCTCGAAATCGAAGAAGGCCGTCTGGCGGATGACGGTGTTGAGCATGTCCTCGACCTTGCCGGCAAGTAGGTTGCGGCGCCGGCGTTGGTCCGTGGTCGTGGCAAGGAGCTGACGGAAGGTCAGCATTTCACCAAACACGCTGGCGGTTTCGGCAAGGGTGAGAGGTGTGTCGGCCAGAAGATGGCCATGTTTGGCCGCGAGGACTTGATGGACGCCATGCCCGAGTTCGTGGGCCAAGGTCATGACATCGCGCGTTTTTCCCTGGTAGTTGAGCAGCAGATAGGGGTGACTGCTGGGCACGGTCGGGTGGGCGAATGCACCCGGGGATTTCCCGGGACGGACTGGACCGTCGATCCACGCGTTCTCAAAGAAGCGCTGCCCGATCTCCGCCATCTGCGGCGAGAACTGCCCGTACGCCCCCAACACCGTGTCGACGGCGCGGGTCCAGGGGATGATCGGCTCGTCGGCGTCCGGCAACGGTGCGTTGCGGTCCCAGTGGTCGAGCTGTTCCTTGCCGAACCATTTTGCCTTCAAGGCGTAGTAGCGATGGGACAGGCGGGGATACGCATCCTTGACCGCCGAAACCAGCGCTTCGACCACCGCATCCTCGACATGATTGGACAAGTTGCGGCTGGAAACCGGATTGGGAAACCGTCGCCAGCGGTCTTCGATTTCCTTGTCCTTGGCCAGTGTGTTCGTGATGAACGCGAAGACATGCAAATTCTGACCCAAGACCGTGCCGAGGGAGTCCGCCGCGGCCTGGCGCTTGTTGGCGTCCGGATCGGACAGCAGGTCCAGGACTTCGGCGCTGGTGAGGTCCTTGCCGTCCAAGGGAAAACGCAACCCGGCCATGGTTTCGTCGAACAAACGTGTCCATGCCGCGCGTCCGGTGACATTCTTCTCGTGAAGCAGCCGCTCGATCTCATCGGATAGCTGGTGGGGACGGTAGACACGAATGTCCCGCAGCCACGGGCGGTATTTGGCGAGGCCAGGCGCGGCGAGTTTGGCCTCCAAGTCGGCCTCGTCGATGCGGTTCAATTCCAGTGTGAAGAAGACGAGATGGCTCGAGATGTCGGTGACCGTCTCTTGGATCCGTTGGTAGAAACGGGCGATTTCGGGGTCGGTCATGTTGCCGGCATGGAGGAGCCCGGCATAACTCATCAAGCGCGACAGAATTTCGTCGACGCGCTCGTACTCGGCAATCGCATCGCCCAAGTCGCCGCCGCTGCAGGCCGCGACCTTAGACTTCAGGCGACTTTCGAAAGCTTCAGCGGCCTGGCGGGCCCGCTCGATGTCCTGGTCGATAGCGGGCGCATCCATGCCCGCGTAAAGGTCCGAAAGGTCCCAGACCGGGACATCACCAAGCGCGCTCACTTCGCTCATCCTTAACTCCTTGAATCTAGTAGGGAGATAGGGTCCTTTACGGGAGCAACAACCGTACGAAACGGTGTGGGGATTGGGGGTGAACTAGAAATGAGCGCCGGCGACTACAGCCAGCATTATGGCCGGTGGCGCAACCTGCCGGAGATGTTTTTCGATCGGGCGGCGGCGCAGCCGGAGTCCCCCTTGTTCTGGTCGAAGGCCGGCGATGATTGGCGGCCGCTGACCTGGCGGCAGGCGGGCGAGCAGCTCGATGCGCTCTGCAGCGGTCTGCGCGCCATGGGCATGGATCCTGGCGATCGCGTTTTGTTGATTGCGGAGAATCGGCCGGAGTGGGGAATCGCGGATCTGGCGATCATGGCCGGCGGCGGCATCACGGTACCGGCCTATACGACCAACACCGAGGCCGACAATCTGTATCTGCTACAGGACAGCGGCGCCAAACTGGCCATCGTGTCGACCCGGTCGCTGGCAGACAGGTTTATGCCGGCGGCGCGCGAGGCTGGGTCGATCGGTGGGGTGATTGCTCTCGAGGATTTCGGCGACATCGACAACGGCGATCTGCCGGTCGAGATGTGGGACGACATTGTCGCGCGAGGCGCTGGTAACGGCGAAAACGCCGCGGCGCTGGCCAGCCGGATCGAGCGTGGATCGACCGCCTGCATCATCTACACCTCGGGCACGGGCGGCGCGCCGAAGGGGGTCATGCTGAGCCACGGGGCGATCCTCTGCAACTGTCTCGGCGCCTACCATTTGTTCGCGGATTCCGGGTTGCTCGAGCTGGACGGGGAAACCTTCCTGTCCTTCCTGCCCTTGAGTCATTCTTATGAGCATACGGCCGGGCTGTTCTTCCCGATCTCGATCGGGGCTGACGTCTACTATGCGGAAAGCGTCGAGAAGCTCGCCGCCAACATGGCGGAAGTGCGGCCGACGATCATGACGGCGGTGCCGCGGCTGTACGAGTCGATGTATCAGCGAATCGTCACCGGCGTCGAACGGAAAGGCGGGCTGAGCGCGAAGCTGTTCAACAAGACGGTGGCGCTGGGGCGTAGGCGCTATGAAACCGGCCGTCTGAACATCCTCGACAGCCTGATTGATGGCGTTTTGGAACGTCTGGTGCGGTCGAAAGTCGCCGAGCGCTTCGGTGGCCGGCTGAAGGCGTTCGTGTCCGGGGGGGCGCCCCTCAACTACGATATCGGCGTGTTCTTTACGGCCCTGGGCGTGCGCCTGTTGCAGGGGTACGGGCAGACCGAAACAGCGCCTGTGGTGAGCTGCAATCCGCCCAACCGGGTGCGCATCCATACGGTCGGGCCGGCATTCCCCGGCGTTGAGGTGAAGATCGCCGACGATGGCGAGATCCTGGTGCGCGGCGAGTTGACGATGCAGGGTTATTGGAACAGACCGGAAGAGACCAGTGCCGCGTTGCGAGACGGATGGGTGCACACGGGCGACATCGGCCATGTCAACGAGGAAGGCTACATACAGATCACGGACCGTAAAAAGGACATCATCGTGCTATCGGGTGGCGACAATGTTTCACCACAACGCATTGAAGGGTTCTTGTCTCTCGAGCCGGAGATCGAGCAAGTCATGGTGCACGGCGACAAGCGACCTCATCTGGTCGCCCTCGTCGTCCCGAATCAGTATCTGCTCGACAAGCATGGTGATCACGGGTCGCCCGAGGTGCGGGCGGCCGTCAGCGAAGCGATTGATCGTGTCAACAAACGATTGACCCGGCCGGAATATGTTCGGGCTTTCTCCTTGTCGCCGGAATCCTTCACGACCGACAACGAGATGCTGACGCCTTCGCTGAAGATCCGCCGGCATGTCATCAAGGAGCGTTTCGGGGCGGAACTCGAGTCACTTTACGGCCGTGGGCGCGCGGCTTGAATTGATGAAGAGGTACGATATGCGATTGCTGTTGCTTCCGGTTCTTCTGCTGCTGGCGGCATGCGATGCGGCACAGGGATTTGCCGATGCGCGGTCGGCGAGCGAGGTCGTCGACGACAATGTCATTCGGGCGAAGCTTAATACGGCCCTGATCACGCTGCCCGACGGCGATCTGTACGTCGACGTCAGCTCGTCCGTGTTCAAAGGGCGGGTGATGCTAACCGGTTCCGTCAACGATGCGGCGGCGTTCGACCAGGCCGCGCGGATCGTCAACCAGGTCGACGGTGTCGGCGAGATCATCAACGAATTGCAGATCGGTGAGGAAGGCGGATTCCAGGCAACCGCCAACGACGTGACGATCGAGACGAAGCTGAAGAGCAAGCTCGTGCAGGCCGATCTTCCGTCGGTGAACTACCGTTGGAAATCGGTCGACGGTAACGTTTACCTCCTGGGCGAGGCCCAGGATCAAGCCGAACTTGATCGTGTGCTGGCGATCGTGCGCGGCACGGCGGGCGTTAAACGCATCATCACGCACGTCGACATCCAGGCGTGACGGACGGGATGCGGTTTCGTTGCGGTATCGGGCGGCGGATCGCAACGTTCGACGACACAGCACGTGCCGATCACTCTGTTTCTTGCGCGAGTTGCCGCTGTCGTGGACTTGCGCGACGCCCGATCCTAAATCCGCAGTCTTAGCGGTACAGGGCTGAGTTGAATGCACGCGGCCGTTTCCCTCGACGACAAGTATGAGCTGGAAGAAGGCCGGGTCTACCTATCTGGCGTTCAGGCGCTGGTTCGACTGCCGATGGATCAGCGGCGGGTCGACGAGGCGGCGGGGCTGAACACTGCGTTCTTCGTGTCCGGCTATCGTGGGTCGCCGCTTGGCGGTCTCGATCAGCAGTATCTGCGAGCGGGCGCGTTCTTGAAACGCCACCACATCCACATCCGTCCGGCGGTCAACGAGGATCTCGGGGCGACGGCCGTCTGGGGCACGCAACAGACCGGCCTCGGACCGGGGGCGCGGTACGACGGCGTGGTCGGCTTGTGGTACGGCAAGGGACCCGGCGTCGACCGGTGCGGCGACGTCTTCAAGCATGGCAACCTTGCCGGTTCTGCGAAGTATGGTGGCGTCCTGCTGCTGGCTGGCGACGATCACGCCGCGAAGTCGTCGACCGCCCCGCATCAGTCCGAATACACGTTCATCGATGCCTCTGTTCCGGTTCTGAATCCGTCGGGCGTGCAGGAGGTTTTGGATTACGGCCGCCTGGGGGTGGCGCTGTCGCGATATTCGGGCTGCTGGATCGGCCTCAAGACGATCGCCGAGACGGTCGACAGTTCGGCGTCGATTTATGCCGATCCGCATCGGCTGGACATTCTGATGCCGGACGATTTCGAGCTGCCGGATGGCGGGCTCAACATTCGTTGGCCCGATCCGCCGATGGATCAAGAGTATCGCCTTCACAAGTACAAGCTTTATGCGGCACTGGCGTTCGCGCGCGCCAACGGACTGGATCGTGTCGTCATCGATTGCCCGCGGCGGCGACTCGGTATCGTGACAACGGGCAAGTCCTACCTCGACGTGCGGCAAGCGCTCGACGATCTGGGTATCGACGAAGAACTGGCCGCAGAGATCGGACTCGTTGTCTACAAAGTTGGGATGAGCTGGCCGCTCGAACGAGAAGGCATTCGCCGATTTGCCGAGGGGCTCGAGGAGGTTCTCGTCGTCGAGGAGAAGCGGGCGGTCATCGAGAACCAACTAAAGGAACAACTCTACAATTGGCGGGCCGATGTGCGCCCCCGGGTCGTTGGCAAGTTCGACGATCAGGGTGAGTGGATTCTGCCGTCGACCGGCGAGCTGACCCCGGCGCGGATTGCGCGGGCCATCGCGGCGCGCATCGAACGGTTTCATACATCGGAACGCGTCAAGGAGCGGCTGGCGTTCCTAGAGCAGAAGGAAGGCGCGCTCGACCGCATGACCGGATACGCCCAGCGAATTCCGTTCTTCTGTTCGGGCTGTCCGCACAACACATCGACACGGGTGCCGGAGGGTAGCCGCGCGTTGGCTGGCATCGGCTGCCACTACATGGTCACTTGGATGGACCGCAGCACGGATACCTTCAGCCAAATGGGCGGCGAGGGTGTGGCGTGGGTCGGTCAGGCGCCGTTTACCGACGAGAACCACGTTTTCGTCAACCTGGGCGACGGGACCTATTTCCATTCCGGCACGCTGGCGATCCGGCAGGCGATCGCGGCGGGCGTGAACATCACCTACAAGATCTTGTACAACGACGCCGTCGCCATGACCGGCGGGCAACCCGTGGACGGTCAACTCACGGTGCCCCAGATGACGCAACAGCTAGCGGCCGAGGGCGTCAAGAAGCTGGTCATCGTCTCGGACGAGCCCGAGAAATACGGTTTGCGTCCGGGTTTTGCGGATGGCGTGACCACCCATCATCGTGACGATCTCGAAGCATTGCAGCGGGAGTTGCGCGATGTCCCCGGTGTCTCGGTCCTGATCTACGATCAAACATGCGCGGCGGAGAAGCGACGGCGCCGTAAGCGCGGGCTCTTTCCGGACCCGCCGAAACGCGTGCTCATCAACGACGCGGTGTGCGAGGGCTGTGGAGATTGTTCCGTCCAGTCAAATTGCCTGTCGGTCATTCCTCTCGAGACAGAGTTTGGCCGCAAGCGCACCATCGACCAATCGAGCTGCAACAAGGACTATTCCTGCGTCAAGGGATTCTGTCCGAGCTTCGTCACGGTGCATGGCGGCAACCTACGGCGCCCGCCCGCCGCGGCGGCGCCGGCCGATCCCGGCGGCGCGGAATTGCCGCTGCCGTCCGTGACGGCTCTCGGTGCCTTGCCGTACAACATCCTGATCACCGGGGTCGGCGGCACCGGTGTCGTCACCGTCGGCGCACTGCTTGGTATGGCGGCGCATATCGAGGGGCGCGGCGTGACCGTCCTGGACATGACCGGGCTGGCGCAAAAAGGTGGCGCAGTCACGAGCCATGTCCGGATCGCGTCAACGCCGGAGGATATTCACTCGGTTCGTTTGGCCGCAGGTACGGCGCATCTGGTGCTCGGGTGCGACATCATGGTGGCGGCAAGCCACGACGCCCTGGCAAAAATGCAGCGTGGGGTGACGCAATGTGTCGTGAACGAACATCGGACATATACCGGCGAGTTCACACAGAACCCCGACATGGTATTTGGCAGGGACCGCATGCGTGGGTTGATCTCGGATGCCACTGGCGAGCGGGACTCCGAGTTTTTGGATGCGACGCGGCTAGCGACTGGACTGTTGGGCAACAGCATCGGCGCCAACCTGTTCTTGTTGGGCTATGCGCTGCAAAAAGGTCTGGTGCCGATTTCTTTCGAAGCGTTGTTGCGGGCCGTCGAGCTCAACGGTGTGGCGGTCGAGTTGAACAAGAAAGCACTGATGTGGGGGCGGCATGCCGCCGTCGACCTACGGGCCGTCGAGGCCCTGGTCGCGCCGTCCGTCGAGGCACTGGACCCGCAAACCAAGTCGTTGGACGAACTGATCGCGCACCGTAGCAGCGCGTTGGCGCAATACCAGAACGAGGCCTATGCGGCGCGGTACCGGCACTTCGTCGAACAGGTACAGGCGGCTGAACATGAGAAGACACCGGGGCGCACGGGTCTCGCCGAGGCCGTGGCGCGCTACTACTACAAGCTACTGGCCTACAAGGATGAGTACGAGGTGGCGCGCCTTCACACGGACGGGCGGTTTCTCGACAAGCTGCGGAACCAGTTTGAGGGCGACTATTCGATCAAGTTTCACTTGGCGCCGCCGGTGCTGGCAACGCGCGATCCGGCGACCGGCGTACCTGTCAAGAAGACCTACGGCGCATGGATGTGGACGGCGCTGCGGGTGCTGGCACGGTTCAAGTTCTTGCGGGGCACACCGTTCGATCCGTTCGGCGGGACCGAGGAGCGGCAAACTGAGCGGCGGCTCATTCGCGACTATGAAGGCGTGATTGGCGATCTGCTGGGTGAGCTGAGTTACGCGAACCACGGCGTCGCCGTCGAGATCGCCGGCTTGCCGGACGCCATTCGGGGCTATGGTCATGTCAAAGAGGCCAACGTGCGGAAGGCAGAAGTCCGGCAGAGCGCGCTGCTCGAGGATTTCCGCAATCCGCCGTCCGCCGTGCGGGCCGCCGAATAGCGCTACAGATTCAGGGCGCGGGCATACAGTTCAAGAAGGGCTTCTTGTTCCTGGCGGTCGGCCGGCTCCATCTTGCGGAGCTTGACGACCTGGCGCAGCGTCTTGACGTCGAAGCCGGTTCCCTTGGCCTCTGAATACACCTCACGGATATCGGCGCCAATGGCGGCGCGTTCTTCTTCCAGCTTTTCGATGCGCTCGACAAACGAACGCAGTCGGTCAGCGGCAATCCCGGCCACGTCCGGCATCTCTTCCCCTCGCCTTTGGTTTGTCGGTAGCCCCAGTGCCGTGGCGACACCGGGCCGAAATCTAGTCTGGTGTCGCGGCCGGGCGCAAGCTCACTCGGCCGGTTTGGCCTTGGCAAAGTCGGCGAGCTGTCCCGGCGTCGCTTCGGTCTGGTACTTAGCTTTCCACTCGGCGTACGGCATGCCGTAGATGAGCTGCCTGGCCTGTTCATAATCCATCTCAACGCCGCGCTCCTGCGCTTCAGCACGGTACCATTTGCTGAGGCAATTTCGGCAGAAACTGGCCAGGTTCATCAGATCGATATTCTGGACGTCCGTATGCTCGCGTAAGTGCGAGACAAGCCGCCGGAACGCGGCTGCTTCCAGTTCCGTTTGCAGCTTCGTATCCATGTGCAAGGTCTCCTAAGCTTCCTTAGAGATCGGTGACCGTCTCGTCGATCAGCCAATCGACGACGGCGTTCAGGGCGTCGCGTTCCGACGCGCCCTGCTCCTTCGCGGCTTCGTAAACAGCTACCTGTCGATGAGCGCTCGATCCGCGAGACACGATGTCGCGTGCATGCTCGACATATTCAAGGCAGCCATGCTCCGCGGCGTCCTCGCGGACGATGTCGATCATCTCCTCGAGTAGATCAGCGTACGGCACGACCTCGCCAACACCAAAATCGATCAAACCTTGGGAGAACCCGTAGCGCTGGGCGCGCCAGCGGTTTTCGTTGATGAGCATGTTGGAGTAAACCCGCCAACGTTGATTGTTGCGCCGCAGCCGGACCAGGGCGGACAGCAAACTCAGATAGAGCGCCGCAACGCAAATGCCGTCCTGCAAACGGGTGCAGACATCGGTGATGCGCATCTCGAGGGTCGGGAACTTCGGATGCACGCGAATGTCCCACCACAGCTTGCTAGGGTCGTCGATGATCCCGGCCGTGGTGAGCACGTCCACATGCCGTTGATACTCGCCGTAGCTGTCGAATTTCTCGGGAAGCCCGGTGCGCGGCAGCTCATCGAACACGCTGATGCGGTAGCTCATCAGTCCCGTGTTCAGGCCCTGCCAAAAGGGCGAGGAGCACGACAGCGCGAGAAGGTGCGGCAGGAAATAGACGACCTGATTCATTAGATCGACACGCATCTCGTCGCCTTCGAAGCCGACATGCACATGCATGCCGGATATCAACAGCCGCTGGGCGACGGCCTGTAGATCTTCGGCGAGGATGTTGTAGCGGGTGGCTTCGGTATGGCGTTGCGATTGCCAGTTGGCGATGGGGTGGGTGGACGCGGCGATTGGCCGGAAACCGTGGCGTTCGGCGGCTTCGGCCACGCAGAGGCGAAGCTGGCGCAACTTGTCGCGGGCGGTTTCGACGGAGTCACAGACCGATGTGCCGACCTCGACCTGGGCCCGCATGAATTCCGGTACGACCGCGCCGATTTGCTTGCCAACGATCGCTTTGCAATCGCGCAACAATCCCGGCGGTGGGTCGTCAACCAGATCGCGTGTGTCGGGATCGACGATCATGTACTCTTCCTCGATCCCGATGGTCCAGGGTTGCCCGCTCATGGCAGCCTCACCTCGTACATGCTTGGGTCGGTGGCGATGTCGGTAAATACGGCTGTCAGCGTGCGCGTCCAATCCGCGACACCATCGGCCGTGTCGATCAGGTCCTGGCGTACCTCGAGGAGAGCGTTCGCCAAGCCGCGCGGTTCGGCATGGCTCTCGATGGTGTGGCCATAGCCTTCGTGGGCCGAGTAGGGGACGTTGTCACCGGCACATATGCCGGGGACGGTCCGTAAGCGCTGCAATAGGGCCTGCGGCAGCCGTGGGTCCGACTTCCACAGGATGCTGACATGCCTTGGCCGCTCCTCGCCCCGCATGACCGGGGTGAAGCTATGGATCGAAAGGATGATGGGCGGCGGGCCGGCCGCGAGCATGGCATCGATCTTGGCGTCTATCGCTGCATGGTACGGCTTGAATATCTCTTCCGTGCGGGCCTTGCGGTCGGCCCCCGAGATGTCCCGATTGCCGGGGACGAGGGCACCGTCGCTGATTTCCGGTACGGAGGTCGGATCATCGAGGCTCCGATTGTTGTCGATCACCAGGCGCGAGAACCCGGCCAGGAGCGCGGGAGCCCCGAGTTGGTCCGCCAACGACATCGTGAGGGCGCCCGCACCAATATCCCAGCCGATGTGACGGCGGAGTTCGGCCGGGTCCAGGCCGAGGTTGCCGAGGCGCTCCGGTACCCGGTTGCTGGCATGGTCACAGAGAAGCAGCATGGGGGCGCGTCCCTCCGCGTTGTAGGTGCGGACGGGCGTCGGGTCGCTCGGCGCAAGCAAGGGCATCAGGTAGGTGGTGTTCTCCGGCGTATCGGGCATCGGCGGCAATATAGTGGGCAAGACTGGGCCGAGCCAGGCCGAGGGGAAATCTCCGCATAGATGGTTGACCGGCGGGGTTGGGGCGCTATGAAAGCCCTAGGCGTCCGCCTTGACCCCTGCAAAGAGTTCCGAATGCGGCGATTTCGAAACGCCAAGATCCTGGCGACACTGGGCCCCGCGAGTGATACGCCGGAGGTCATCCGCGCCCTGTTCGATGCCGGGGCCGACGTTTTTCGCTTCAATTTCAGCCACGGCAGTCACGAGGACCATCGGCGCCGGTTCGATACCGTGCGGTCGCTGCAGCAGGAGTTCGGCCGGCCGATCGGCATCCTCGTCGACTTGCAGGGACCGAAACTGAGGGTCGGTACCTTCGCCGGCGGTCGTGCCGAGCTGAGAGAAGGCCAGCGATTTCGTGTCGACTTGGCAAAGACACCGGGCGATGCGAGGCGGGCGACCATTCCGCATCCGGAGCTATTTCAGGCAATCGACACCGGCACGACGATCCTGATCGACGACGGCCGGATTCGTTTGCGCGTCGAATCGTTCGGACCGGATTTCGCGGAGACCGAAGTCGTGGTCGGCGGCGTGATCTCGGACCGCAAGGGTTTCAACGTGCCAGACGTCATGTTGCCGCTGGCGGCGCTGACTGAGAAGGACCGGCGCGACCTGCAATTCGGCCTCGAACTTGGCTGTGACTGGATTGCTCTGAGCTTCGTGCAGCGGCCGGAGGATGTGGCCGAAGCCCGCAAGCTCGTTGGCAATCGGGCTCGAGTCATGGCAAAGCTGGAGAAGCCGTCGGCCATCGATCATTTGGAGCAGATTATCGAGCTGTCCGATGCGGTGATGGTTGCCCGAGGAGATCTTGGGGTCGAGATGCCGGCCGAGACCGTGCCGATCGTTCAGAAGCAAATCGTGCGGGCGAGCCGCCGGGCCGGTAAACCCGTCGTTGTCGCGACGCAGATGCTCGATTCGATGATTAACGCGGCGCAGCCGACCCGGGCAGAGGCCTCGGACGTCGCGACGGCGGTCTATGACGGTGCCGATGCCGTTATGCTTTCGGCCGAGACCGCCGCCGGCAAGTTCCCGACCGAATCCGTTGCGATGATGGGTCGGATTATCCGCGAGGTCGAGAAAGACCCGATCTATCGGACATTTATCGAGAGCGTGCAGAGTGACCCCGAGGCGACGGCGGCGGACGCGATTACGGCGGCGGCGCGGCAGGTCGCCGAGACCATGCGGGCGGCGGCGGTCGTCACGTATACGACTTCAGGCTCGACGGCCTTGCGGGCGGCGCGTGAACGTCCGGGCGTACCGATCCTCTGCCTGACCCCGAGCGCAAGGACCGCGCAGCAGCTCACCGTTGCGTGGGGGGTCCATGCCGTGGTCACAGTTGATGCGACCAACATCAACGATATGGTGGATCGCGCCGGCGAGTTGTCGCAGACGGAAGGGTTTGCGCAACCGGGCGACCGATTGGTGGTTACCGCCGGCGTGCCGTTTGGCACGCCGGGCGCAACCAATTTGCTGCGAATCTTCTGGGTGGAAGCCTAGGCGAGGAGGCTGCGCAGCATCCACGCCGTTTTTTCGTGGATCTGCATACGCTGGGTCAGAAGATCGGCGGTCGGCTCGTCGCCGGCCTTTTCAGCGATGGGGAAGACTTCGCGGGCCGTGCGCGCGACCGTCTCCTGACCGGCGACCAGCTGAGCGATCATGTCGTTGGCCGACGGTACGTCTTCTTCCTCGGGAATCGACGTTAGCTTGGCGTAGGCGGCATAGCTGCCGGGTGCCGGATGGCCCAGTGCTCGAATACGCTCGGC
>CAJICA010000173.1_pt1 | contig 17287 bp, 16 predicted proteins | sample 9199501 | NCBI WGS metagenome assembly CAJICA01 (sample SAMEA7708319, study PRJEB35096) | sediment metagenome | biome: marine neritic benthic zone biome [ENVO:01000025]; feature: sediment [ENVO:00002007]; material: shallow marine sediment [ENVO:03000034] sea grass bed [ENVO_01000059] ... | reverse complement strand
CTTGTCGCCAAGATCGACCAGGACGCCTGCATCAAGTGCGGGCTATGCCACATCGCCTGCGAGGACACATCGCATCAAGCCATCCGCGCCGCCCGCACCAACGGCAGCCGCCGTTACGAAGTCATTGACGAGGAATGCGTCGGCTGCAATCTGTGCATGCACGTCTGTCCGGTCGAGAACTGCATCACCATGGTCAATGTGGACCGGGGCAAGTCCTACATGACGTGGGGCGAAGACCCGCGCAACCCGGCCAACATGAAGGCGGCAGAGTAGTCCCTGCCGATGCCGGAGGTGGCCGAGGTTCTAACGACGCCGCAGGCGGCGGCGACACCGGCCGAACCGGTTATCAAGACAGACGGTCTTGGACTCACCTTCCAAACGGCCGACGGACCGGTCTACGCGCTGTCCGACATCGACCTGACGATCAACAAAGGCGATTTCGTGTCGCTGATCGGCCCGTCCGGCTGCGGCAAGACCACCCTGCTCCGCATCATCGCGGATTTGGAACGTCCAACCGGCGGCGGCATCTCGGTCCTGGGCGTCACCCCGGAAGCCGCGCGGCAGCAGCGCGCCTACGGCTATGTCTTCCAGGCGCCGGCCCTCTACGCCTGGCGCACCGTCGAGCGCAACGTCATGCTGCCGCTGGAGATCATGGGCATGTCGGCGGCGGAACGCGCCGAGCGGGCCAAGCGCTATTTGGCGATGGTCAATCTCGCCGGTTTCGAACGCAAATACCCGTGGCAGCTCAGCGGCGGCATGCAACAGCGCGTTTCCATTGCCCGCGCCCTCAGCTTCGAGCCCGACCTGCTGTTGATGGACGAGCCCTTCGGCGCCCTCGACGAGATCACCCGCGACCATCTCAACGAGCAGCTGCTGCAGCTTTGGTCCAAGACCGGCAAGACGATTGTCTTCGTCACCCACTCCATACCCGAAGCGGTGTTCCTGTCGAGCCGCATCGTCGTGATGTCGCCGCGGCCGGGCCGCATCCAGGCCGAGATCGATTGCTCCACCCTGCCGCCCGACCGCGACCTGAACATTCGCGAGTCCACCGCCTTCGCCAAAGTCGCCCACGAAGTGCGCCAAGCCCTGCGCGAAAGTCACAGCTATGACGACGCCTAGGCCGTGACCAGCGTCGCCGCCGCGCCGGCCATCGCTGCCCGGCCCGTCAGACGCGAGCCCAGCCGGGTCGCTTCCGTGCTGACCGTTTTGCTCGGCCTGTTCGTGATATGGTACGTCGCCGCACTCCCCATGAACGCCGGACAACTCACCCGCCAGTTCGCCCGCATCGATCCGGACCGCACCTTTTCGCTGTCCGAACGCCTGCAAGCGACCTGGACGGTCCGCCGGCCGATGCTGCCGACCCCGGATCTTATCGTGCGCGACTTCTGGCAAACCTCGACCAGCGATCCGATCACCAGCAAGCGCAACTTGATCTTCCACGTCGGTGTCACCGCCCTGGCCACGACCACCGGGTTTCTCGCCGGCGCCCTTCTCGGCATCGCCCTCGCCGTCGGCATCGTCCATCTGCGCACTTTGGACAGCAGCCTGATGCCGTGGCTGATCGCCTCCCAGACGGTACCGATACTCGCCATCGCCCCGATGCTCCTGGCGGTTCTGGGCGCGCTAAGCGTCTCCAGCCTCGTCGCCAAGGCCGCGATCTCGATGTATCTGTGCTTCTTCCCGGTCACCGTCAGCATGGTCAAAGGGCTGCGGGCGCCGGACCGGCTCGCCCTCGATTTGATGCACACCTACAACGCCACCGAGTTGCAGCTCTTCGTGAAACTCCGCTGGCCCGCCGCCATTCCCTTCTTGTTCGCCAGCCTCAAGGTCGCCATTGCCCTCGGCCTGGTCGGTGCGATGGTGGCGGAGCTGTCGACCGGCGGCCAAGCCGGCCTCGGCGGGCGCCTCCTCAATGCCTCCTACAACGGCAACATGATCCATATGTGGACGGCGTTGATCACTTCTTCCATCCTCGCCGTTGCCCTGGTCGCCGCCGTGACCCGCGTCGAGCAGATCGTTTTGCGGATGATGGGCACGCGCCCGAAGGCGGCCGGATGATTGCCGGTCAGGCCGCGGCCCGGGGATGGGATGGGCTCGCCGTCGCCCTGATTGCCGCCAGTTTCCTATGGCCGGCGGCGGTGCATCCCGACACGGCTGAAGCGCTGCGTTGGACAGCGAGCAGCTCTGGTTTCCTGGCCGTCGCCGCCGTGGTGGCGACTCTCGTCGTGCGGTACGTCAGGGAGAGCGGCCCGGCGATCGCCATGGCAGCCCTGGTCGGCGCGATACTCGGCGCCATCCCGCCTCTCATGCTTCTGCGCATCGCCGGCCCGGGCAGTGCGGCATTCGGCATGTGGGTCTATGTCACCGGCCTAACCATCGTCATGTGGCGCGCCATGGCACTGCTCACCGGCATGCCCGGCCCGGACCTGATCCGGCGCACCCTGGTGGCCGGCGCCTTCGGCGTCGCCTTTGTCTGGTACTGGCAGGTCATCACCGTCGGCTTCGGCGTGCCGTCAATTTTGCTGCCTGCACCGGCTATGATCTGGGACCGCATGGTCAGCGATGCAGCCATCTTGTGGGGCGACTTCCGGCTGACGTTTTTCCGCGCGATCCTCACCGGGTTCACCGTCGGCAGCACCGCCGGCTTCGTCTTCGCGATCGTTATCGAACGCTACCCGTTCCTCGCCCGCGGCCTGCTACCCCTCGGCAGCGCCTTCAGTGCCATTCCGATCATCGCTGTTGCGCCGATCATGATCATCTGGTTCGGCTTCGGCTCGACGTCGAAAGCCGCGGTCATCACGCTAATGACCTTCTTTCCGATGTTGGTGAATACCTTGGCGGGTCTGCAAAGCGTCGACCGTATGGAGCTCGACCTAATGCGCTCCTACGGCGCGGACTATCGGACCCGCTTCGTCAAGCTGATCTTGCCCAGCGCCCTGCCGTTCGTCTTCAACGCCCTCAAGATCAATTCGACACTGGCCATGATCGGCGCCATCGTCGCCGAATTCTTCGGCACGCCGCTGGCCGGCATGGGCTTCCGCATCAGCGCGTCCATCGGCCGGCTCCAGCTCGACATGGTCTGGGCGACGATCGCCGTCGCCGCCCTGTCGGGCTCCCTCTTCTACGGCTGCATAACCCTGTTGGAACGGCGCCTCACCTTTTGGCACCCGTCCGTCCGGACATGACACGGGGGACGGCATCGGTTTTGCAGGTTAATCTCAACGTCAAACGCAATGAATGGAGGAAGAACAATGCGTAGACTTGCCATCTTCGCCGGTGCGGCGGTCCTGGCCGCGGGCGTATCGTCGGCGCAGGCCCAGGACCAACTCACCTTACAGCTTAAATGGGTCACCCAGGCGCAGTTCGCGGGCTACTACTACGCCCTGGAGAACGGCTTCTACGAAGAGGAAGGACTCGACGTCACGATCAACCCCGGTGGCCCCGACGTCAATCCGATCCAGGTGCTGGTCGGCGGCGGTGCCGACGTCACCGTCGAGTGGCTCGGCAATCCCCTCGCCGCCCGCGAGCAAGGCACGCCGATCGTCAACATCGCGCAAATCTACAACCGCTCCGGCTTGGGCCTGACCTGCCCCCGTGCGACCGGCATCGAGTCGACCGACGGTTTGAGCGGCCACCCGATCGGCACCTGGTTCTTCGGCAACGAGTATCCGACCTTCGCATTTCTCAACAATCTCGGCGTGGAGACCGACGAGGTCGTCAAGGTCGGTTTCAATGTCGATCCGTTGTTGAACGGCCAGGTCGATTGCATCACGACCATGACTTACAACGAGTATCTGCAGATCCTCGACGCCGGCTTCTCGCCGGACGACCTGAATGTCTTCCTATACGAGGACTTTAACGCATCTGTGCTCGAAGACGGTCTGTATGCGTTGGAGTCCGCCCTTGAGGATCCGGCGATGGTCGACAAGCTCGCCCGCTTCGTTCGCGCCAGCATCAAGGGCTGGGCCGGCGCCATCGAAGATCAGGAGGGCGCGGTTGACGCCGTCGTCAAGAATGACGAGACCGGGCTGAGCCAGTCTCGCGACAAGCAGGTGCGCGCCATGGCGGCCGTTGCCGCGCTGGTCGAGCCCGGCCCGAACGGCATCGGCTTTCTCGACCCGGCGGCCTACGAGCGTTCGGTCGACGTCTTGCTCGTCGGCGGCGGCGAAGCGCCGGTCATCACCAAACGTCCCGAGGGCGCCTGGACCCACGAGGTCTTTGAAGCCGCCACGCAATAGCGGCAATCTACTCGCGCAAGAAAGGGAGGGCGATGCCCTCCCTTTTCATTTGCCACAAGCCATATGACCACGATGGACACCGACGGATCGAACGCCGCGCAGATCGAGTATTGGAACAGCCGCGTCGGCGAGATGTGGGCGTTATTCCAACAAGAGATGGACGCCACCATCGGTCCGCTAGGCGAACTCGCGCTCGCCGCTGCAGATGTGCAGCCCGGCGAGCACGTGCTCGACGTCGGCTGCGGTTGCGGCGACACGACCTTGGCCCTCGCGGACCGGGTCGGCACCGATGGCAGCGTGACCGGCTTCGATATCTCGGCACCGATGCTTGATCACGCGGCAGGAAGAGCAGCCGGCCGCACCAACGTGACATTTCGCAGCGCCGACGTCGAGACGCACGCCTTAGAGCCCGGAAGGCACGATTTGGTGTTCTCGCGGTTCGGCGTGATGTTCTTCGAAAACCCCACTCGCGCTTTTGCCAACCTGCGACAAGCGCTTAGGCCCGGCGGCCGCCTTGCTTTCCTGTGTTGGCAACCGCGCGAGGCAAATCCGTTCTTCATGGAGACGATGCGCGCTGCGCGCAATCATATCGACGTGCCGCCACCTGTGGGCCCCCGGGAGCCCGGGCCCTTCGCATTTTCCGAAAGGAGCTACGTGCAGGCGTTCCTCGGCGACGCAGGTTTCGCGGAGATCGAACATGCACCCCACGAAAACCTTGTGCGCCTCGCTGGCACGCCGGATTTCTCCGCCGTACAGACCTTTGCCATGCGCATCGGTCCGATGGCCCAGGCACTCGCCGAGACAAGCGACGAGACCCGCCAGCGCGTCCAGGAAGACCTCGCCGCGATTCTGCAGCCGCACTATCGCGGCGATGGTGTCTACCTTAGAACGCGCACCTGGGTCGTGACCGCACGCGCATCAGCTTGACCCAGACTACTCCGCCGCAATCTGCCGTGGCACTGGCGTCGGCTCCGCCAGCCGGTTCCGCGTCAGCTGACTGTCGTAGTACGTCGGGAAGCACGGCCGATTGACGTAGACCCCAGCACCCTGCTCGGCTTCCAACTCGCCACGCCGGTAGGTGACGTTGCCCTGGCTCAGCGTGTAGGCCGGATTCCCGGTGACAGTCATTCCTTCATAGATGTTGAAGTCGATGTTCTGACGGTGCTCGTCTTTCGAGATCGTCCGCGTCGCCTCCGGGTCCCACACCACCAGGTCCGCATCGGCCCCGACCTTCAACGACCCTTTGCGCGGATAGACGTTAAAGATCTGCGCGGCGTTGGTCGACGTCACCTTAACGAACTCGGCCGGCGTCAGACGCCCGCTGCGCACGCCGTGGTGCCACAACACGGCCATGCGGTCCTGTACGCCGTTGGTGCCGTTCGGGATCAGGCGGAAATCGTCGATCCCCGCCCGTTTCTGCGGCGTGCAGAAGCAGCAATGGTCGGTCGCCGTCGTTTGCAGCATACCCGCCTGCAGTGCACTCCACAGGGCAGTCTGGTGCTCCTTCGGCCGAAACGGCGGACTCATCACGTAGTGCGCCGCCGCATCCCAATCCGGGTTGCGGTAGACGCTGTCGTCGATGACCAGGTGCTGCGCCAGCACCTCGCCATACACGCGTTGCCCTTCGAGCCGCGCCCGCGTCAGCGCCTCCAGCGCATCAATGCATGACGTGTGCACAAGGTACAGCGGCACCCCGAGCACCTCGGCGATGCGGATCGCCCGGTTTGCCGCTTCGCCCTCGACTTCCGGCGGCCGCGACAGCGGATGACCCTCCGGCCCGGTGATGCCCTTCTCGAAGATCTCCTGCTGCAGCCGGAAGACGAGTTCGCCGTTTTCCGCATGCACAGTGCAGATCGCGCCCAGCTCCCGCGCGCGCGTGAAACTGTTCACCAGCGTTTCGTCATCACACATGATGGCATTTTTGTAGGCCATGAAGTGCTTGAAGCTGTTGACGCCATGGTCGCGGGTCAGCGTACCCATGTCCTCATGCACGCTGTCGTCCCACCACGTCACGGCAACATGAAACGAGTAATCGCTACAGGCTTTGTTGGCCCAATCACGCCATTGCCGGTACGCGTCCATCAGCGGCTGCTGCGGATTCGGGATGACGAAGTCGATGATCATCGTCGTGCCGCCGGCCATCGCCGCCGCGGTGCCGGTATAGAAATCTTCCGACGCGACAGTGCCCATGAAGGGCAATTGCATATGTGTATGTGGATCGATGCCGCCCGGCATCACCAAACAGCCGCCGGCGTCGACGATCTCCGCATCCGACGGCGCTTCCAGGCCGTCGCCGACCGCCGTGATCTTGCCGTCCTCACAATAGACGTCGGCGCGCGTCGCGCCGTCGCCATCGACCGCGGTCGCACCTCGAATAAGCACTGACATCGGTGGCGCACTCCTGCTCTGTTCCCGGCGTTCCCACGCCGCGGATCCCTGATTTCCAACCATGATCCTCCCGCGCTTCCTCCCGGTCAACGGCTTGATCGGCCTCATTTCGCGACGCAGCGCTGGCCCCCTTGCGCCGGGCGGCTCCTGGGTTACGATTATTGATCAATCGGTCAGGTTTCAGCGAGGAAGACGAGATGGCGACTGTCAAAGCCGGTTTGGTTCAGGTGGCACTAAAGGCGCCCACGGACTCCAGCCCCGCCCAAATCCGCGACGCCATGAACGAAGCCCATATCCCGTTCATCGAGCAGGCCGCTCAACAAGGCGTCCAGATCCTCAGCTTCCAGGAAGTCTTCAACCAGCCCTATTTTTGCCCGAGCCAGGACGTGAAGTGGTACGGCGCCGCCGAGCGCATTCCCGACGGCCCGACCATCAAAATGATGCAGGAATACGCCAAGAAGCATTCGATGGTGATCGTCGTCCCGATCTACGAGGAGGACATGACGGGCGTATACTACAACACCGCGGCGGTGATCGACGCCGACGGCACCTATCTCGGCAAGTACCGCAAGACGCACATTCCGCAAGTCGCCGGCTTCTACGAGAAGTTCTTCTTCAAGCCTGGCCAAAGCGGTTGGCCCGTCTTCGAAACGGCCTACTGCAAGCTCGGCGTCTATATCTGCTACGACCGCCACTTCCCGGAGGGTTGGCGCGCCTTGTCCCTCAACGGTGCCGAGTACATCGTCAATCCCTCGGCGACGGTCGCCGGCCTCAGCCAGTATCTGTGGAAGCTCGAACAACCGGCATCGGCTGTCGCGAACGGCGTCTATATTGGCGCCATCAATCGCCCCGGCACGGAAGCGCCCTGGAACATCGGCCGCTTCTACGGATCGAGCTACGTCGTCAACCCGCGTGGCGAGTTCCTATGCGAGGCCAGCGAAGACAAGGACGAGCTCGTCACGGCGGAGATGGACATGGATGTGGTGCGCGAAGTTCGCAATCTGTGGCAGTTTTTCCGCGATCGGCGCCCCGAGACCTACGACATCATTTCCGACATTCGGTACTGACCATTGTGTGTCCCGCCGCGCCGCAAGGGCGTTTCGCGGCGGGACACACAAATGCCACATCGCGTCAAAAACCGCTGCCCGCGCCGCCTGCGGGCAGCGTCCGCTAACACAATATATACCCTATGATCGCGCCCTGACCCCTACAGGTTGAAGGGATATAGTGTTCGTAAGTGTTAGTTCGAGTGATCGTAAGAACACCCTATCCGAAGTATAGAAAGACAAAAATTGGGTAGAAAAGGCTTGCAAAGCGACACTTTCGCGAGTCAAATCAACATAGCCTACGTTTGCACTTGGTTTTGTGTGCGCTGGGAAGACGCCAGGAATACTTGACGAGTTCTGGTGAACGACCTGCGGAGCACGAACCCAAACGCCGGCGGGGCCGCGAGGGGAACGATTGTTGGTACGTGCACTGCATATCGACGCGTGTGCGCAGCGCAGGATGCGCCTGGCATTGGTCGCCATACCGATGATTCTGACCGCTTGCACGACCATTGGTGAACTACAGGAGAGCGCCGCGACGCCGCGTCTCAGCACGGCACTGCGGCAAATCAATGAGCCAGTCCAGTTGGCAAGCGTAGCACCGGCCCAGCCGGTACCAGTCGCCAAGCCAGACATACCGAACCGCGGGTCGGAGATCCGATTGGCGCGGGCCGAGACCAAGCCGGATGAGCTTATCGGCCTCAACCCAGATCTGGTCCTCGAACTGCTCGGTGAACCGGTATGGCGACAGCGCGAGCCACCTTCTGAGATTTGGCAGTACAGCGGCAACAACTGCACGCTGCAACTTGTTCTACTCGTCGATGTGGTGACGCAAGAACACCGCACGGTTTTCTATGAAGTGAAACACGAAGGTCCGGAGGTCAAATCAGATGGCGACGGGGATTGCCTGGCAGAAATACTCACCGACCGAAGAACTCGGCTTTAGATACACAGGGCATAAGCTCAAGCCGCACGTCGTCCTAGTCGACGACGACGAGCTGTTTCGTGAGTCCTTATGCCCCAACCTGGCCGACAACGGCTACGAGGTCACCTCCCTCGGCGGTGGCGTCGAAGCGCTCGACTACTTCAACGACGGCGGCGGCGCCGACGTCGTCCTCCTCGACTGGCGCATGCCGGAGATCGACGGGCTCGAGGTGCTGCGGCGGCTCCGGCGCGACCACAACTCCGTGCCGGTCATCTTCCTGACGGTCCTCGACGACGAGATCTACGAGGAGGCCGCACTGGCCGGCGGCGCTGTCGACTTCGTCGAGAAATCGCGCAGCTTGTCGATCTTGTTGCGGCGCATCTCGCTGATCATCAACGGCCAGAAACCGACCGGCAAGGAAGTCCAGGGCGAAGCCCGCGTCACCATGCAAGGCAAGCTCGAGCTCAACCATCTGAGCAAGCGCGCCAAGTGGGACGGCAAGGAGATCGGCCTGACCTTGACCGAGTTCAACATTCTTTGCCGTTTGACCGAGTTTCCGGGTACTGATGTGCCTTACCGGGACATTTATGACCTCGTGCATGGTGAGGGCTTCATTGCCGGCAGCGGTGTCGAAGGCTATCGCGCCAACGTTCGGACATTCATCAAGCGCATCCGCAAGAAATTCCGGGAACTAGATGACGCTTTTGACCTCATCGAGAACTACCCAGGTTTCGGGTATCGATGGCGCGGAGACCAAGACACAGCGTAGCGGGCGCACGTCTCAGCTAGATCGGCTCGGACGGGTTGCGCGATCTCTCAAGACCAAGCTGATCGTCCTTGCGCTGATCTTCTCGACGGTGCCGGTCATCCTCTACCGGCAGTTTCAGGATGCGTATTCCGAGAACCAACGGCTGATCGAACGCAGCATTCAGGAGCAGGGGCGCCTGATCACCCGGGCGATCGACCCTCTCCTGCTGCGGTCCGACCAGGGGTCGCCGCCGACACCGTCCGAGCTCCGCGAAGCTTTGCACCAGATCGCCGGCGACGACATCACGGTGCGTCTGCTGTTCAGCCCGCAGCTGGGCAGCGGCACCGAAAGCTTCTACTTCGTTGTCGCCACGCCGACGATGTCCAATCAGCTCCTGGCCGAAACCCGGCAGGAGTTGATCGCCCAGGGCGTCTTCGACCGCCTCGCGCCGACTTGCGAAGGCAGCGTCGACGAACCGATCCGCTACCGCACCGCGGCCGGCACGGAAGAGCTCATTACCTCGATCGACGCCCGCATGACGGCGGCAGGCTGCTGGATTCTGATCACGTCGAACGCCGCCAACGAGTTCACCGAGAGCCCGTTGGGCGTCCCCTATTGGATGCGGCCCGAGGCCCACTCCGCCGCCGCCATTTACGCCGGCATGGCGCTGATCACCCTCAGCCTGTTCATCGGCATCTGGCGCAACCTGCGCCGCTTCGGACGCGTCGCCCAGCGCATCGGCGAGAGCCGGGATCTCACCACGTCCTTCGCCGACCAAAACCGAGTGCCGGAGTTGGCCGGCGTGGCCGCCGAGTTCGACCGCATGGTCGAAACGCTGCAGCACTCGGCCCGTGCCATCAAGCGGGCCGCCGAGGACAACACCCACGCCTTCAAGACGCCGATCGCCGTTATCCGGCATTCCCTCGAACCCCTCGGGCAAGCGGTGCCGAACATCGACGGCCGCGCCCACAGTGCCTTGGACCGTATCCACAAGGCCCTCGATCGGCTTGACGAGCTGGTGTCGTACGCGCGGCGCATGGACGAGACCGAGGCCCATCTCATCAATCCCCCGCGCCAGCGTGTCGATGTTTCGAAAATCCTGGACGATATTCTGACCAGCTACTCGGACCTGGTGAACCAGCATCGCATCAACCTGCAGGTTTCCCTTGAAGCAAGAGTGTGTGTGCAGGCCAGCACGGATCTGCTCGAGACGGTCCTCGAGAACCTGATCGAGAACGCCATCAGTTTCACCCCGGAGGGCGGGGTCATCGGCGTCTTGCTCCAGCAGAAATCGCCGGAACAGGTCCAGCTCATCATCGAGGATACCGGCCCCGGCGTGGCCGAGACCGAGCTTGAGAAGATCTTCAACCGTTACTACTCGCGCCGCGACAAAGCCGATGACCAAATGCCGCTCAGCACCGGTCACCAGGGCATCGGCCTGTGGATCGTCCGCAGCAATATCCAGGCGGTCGGCGGCGCCGTTCGTGCCGAACGCGGGGCGGCCGGCGGCCTGCGTGTGGTGACCGTGCTCCCGGCCGCGCCTAGCCGCTAGCCCAACCTGGGTCCGACTGCTCCATCGTATGGAACTGAATGTGCCGGTCCATGGTATGTAACTGAATGTAAACGAGCGTAACAAAATATAAACCGCCCGGCGCGCATGATCCGGTCCCCCGACGACGGTCCGGCGATGCCCGAACAAGACACCATTCTTATCGTCGACGATGACGAGCTCCTGAGACACCTCATCAAGGAAACCTTGCTGATAGAAGGTTTCCAGGTTCTCGAGGCGGAAAACGGCGAGAGTGTCGACGCCATTCTGGACGCCCACGCCGTCAATCTTATCATCCTCGATATCTCGTTACCCGGCGCGGACGGCTTTGCGGTCATGCGCGATCTACGCCGGAGCAGCGAGATTCCGGTCATCATGTTGACCGCCAAGTCCGACGTCGTCGACCGGGTGGTCGGGCTCGAACTCGGTGCCGACGACTATATCTGCAAGCCGGTCGAGATGCGGGAACTCATCGCCAGAGTCCGAACCGTCTTGCGCCGCCAGCGCTCGCCGAACGGCCAGCAGGAGGCAGATGAAAGAACAGGCGTGCGCATCTTCAACGACTTCGTTCTCGACATTGGCCGCCGCCAGCTCGTGTCAGACAACGGCAGTGAGATCCAACTCACCAGCGGCGAGTTCGATTTGCTTCAGGTCTTTACGGAGCAGCCGAACCGCACGCTCAATCGCGACCAGCTCCTCGACATGACCCGCTCGCGAGACTGGAATCCCTTCGACCGCAGCATCGATGTCCTCATCGGCCGTCTGCGCAAGAAGATAGAGGCCGACCCTCGCAACCCACGGATCATCAAAACGGTCCGCGGTGTCGGTTACATCTTCGCCACCGAAGTGGCGCGGAACTAACCCTCGTCCTGCACCCGGGCACCGTTTCCACTTTCTCGCCAGCGTTCGATCCAGGGGCCACTGACATTCACGTCGAAAGCGTCGCGGCCGGGGTTGCGAAAACCCTCGAACGCTGCGGCACGTTGCGCGAAGTAGCGATCCCAATCCGGACGAAAATCCGGCTCGCTGCCGCGTCGCATCTCCAGCAAATCGAGATAGCCCTCCCAACCGGTCGGTTCGCCCGGACGCTGCCAGCGCAGATCGACACTCCAGCGCACCTTGTCGGAGTGGTTCTCGAGGGAGCGATGCGGGATCAATTGATTAATGAACAGCGCACCGCCGACCGGCACCTCGCACGTGACCGTTTCATACGCGTCCAAGTCCTGTTCCGGAATGTACAGATACCAGGACTTCGGATTACCCACCTCGCGTTCGATCCTGTGAGTGAAGACGCCGCCGCGGTGGGCACCGCTTTTGACCTGAATGCACCCGGTCTCCACGGTCGCGTCCAGAAACGGTATCCACGCCGCTGGCTGATGCGTGTTCTCGGCACCCGCCAACAAGTAAGCCGTGTCCTGATGCCAGGGAACAGTCATCAACTCCGTTTGCGGCGTCTTCGAGCGCACATTGCAAACCGGATGACCGACAATATCCGGCCCGATCAACTGTTCGACGATCGCCAGGAGTTTTGGCGATCCCCACAGCGAAGCGATGCCCCGTCCCAACAGGCCGCTGACGTGAAACAAGACAGCGGCTGTTGGAAACGCCTTCTCCAGGGCCGTGAGACGGTCGAAGAAACCCAGCTCCGCGTAGGTCGTTGAGATCCGCCCGGCGGCCTGCAATGCGTCGGCGAGTTCCCCGACCCGCACCTCAATCTCGTCGATCGCCGGCTGCAAGTCTTCTCGCGTGAGCAGGTCTTCGACGACCACGAAACCGTTGTCCCTATAGTGCACCAATTGTTTTTCGGTCAGGGCCATTCCGCCTCTCACTTCGGCCGGATGAATGACGCTTCCACGCTTGGGTCGGCAAAATCCGCGTTCGGGATCAATGGAAACCAGCCCGGCCGCGCCGGGTCGCGGTCATACGCGTAGCCGCCCAGCTCTTTGAACAGTTCGGCATAGCGGTGCAGCTTCTCGCGGTCGAGGTCGACCCCGAGGCCGGGCCCGTCGGGCACACGAATGCGCCCATCCCGATACGCGAACGGGCCGCCTTCGATGATATCGTCGGTCAGGTGGTGGTAGTGGGCGTCCGCCGCGAACGTCAGGTTCGGGACGACCGCACCCAAGTGCAGCATCGTCGCCAACTGAATGCCCAGCTCGCCGGAAGAGTGCACGGCGACGCTTTGCTGGAACGTCTCGCAGACGCCCGCCGCCTTCACACAGGCACGAACCCCGCCCCAAAACGTCGTGTCGAGCAGGATGACATCGACGGCCGGGTTAAGGACGTTGGCGGCAAGCTGTTCGAAGTTGACGATCACCGTGTTCGTGGCGAGGGGAATGCCGATCGCCTCGCGCACCCGGCGCATGCCGTTCAAACCCCAGGTCGGATCCTCGAGATAATCGTTGTTCAGATCCTCGATCGCGCGGCCGAACCGGATCGCCTCTTCGACCGACAGCACCGAGTTTGGATCGAACCGGACTCGATCCTCGGGAAACGCCTCGGCGAGCGCTCGGAACATGTCTAGTTCATAAGCTGGCGGAAACACCCCGGATTTGAGCTTGTGCGTCCGAAATCCGCATCGCGCCTTCAGGTCTCCGGCGTGCGACAATAACTGCGCGGCAGCGCGAACCTCGCCGACGCCCTCCTCATTGGGCAATCGGAAGAACAGGTAGCTGGCGAATTCGACCTCGTCGCGCAGCCGGCCGCCAAGCAGCTCCGACACGCTGATACCCAGGAATTTCCCGGCGATGTCGAGGCAAGCGAATTCGACCGCGGCGTGCAACTGGGTCCTGTTATTGTAGAGGCTGGCCGTCGGGTTACAGATCTTGAACCGCAGCTCCTCCAGTCGCAGCGGATCGTGCCCGACCAGATAGGTCCTGAGGGCGGCGAACGCCGCTTCGGCGGCCTCGCCGCCGCCGCCCATCTCACCCAACCCGGTTATGCCGAGATCGGTTTCCACCTCGACGATAGTGCGCACAAAACGGCCCCAATGCGCGCCGTTGGAATGCCGCAACGGTGCTTCCAATGGCACTGTCACCGTCGTCGCCTTGATGTCGGTGATGATGGGATGCCGGGGTGCCATGCTGTTGCTAGGCCAACGCGCGCGCCGGCTCGCGGGCTTCCACAGTCGCGGCCTCATCGTCGGCAAAGTAGGCGGGATGTTCGCGGTGCAAGCGTTCCAGGTCCGGCAAGATCGTCCGCAGATGGCGCCGCACGCTTCGCTCGACCCGCTCCGCATCGCCATCTTCGATGGCCGACACGATGGCCTCGTGCTGGGCGATCAGCGGGCCAAACGAACGGATTTCGATCAGGTTCAGCCTACGCGCCCGGTCCATGTGCATTTTCGTGTCCTCGATGTAGGACCAGACCATCCGCCGGCCGGCGATATCCGCGATCGTGCGGTGCATGCGCTCGTCCGCCCGGTAGAAGAGCTCGGGCGCGCCTTCGGTTTCCGCCAACCGCTGCTCGGCGATCGCCTGACGCAGCTCGAACGTGCCGACCGGCGTGATCCGTGAGATGGCGTCGCGCGCCACCGCCACCTCGAGCGCCTCCCGCACGAACTGCGCCGTCATGACGGCCGCCGTCCGGATCGGCGCGACGATCGCCCCCTTGTTCGGAAAAATCTCGACCAGCCCATCCGCGGCCAAGCGGCCCAACGCCTCGCGGACCGGCGTCCGGCTGACGCGCAGCTCAGCAGCCAACGCTTGTTCCCCGAGCGCCGCGCCCGGCACCAGATCGAGGGCCAGTATCCGCCCGCGAAGCACCCGGTAGACCTGCGAGGACGTCGACGCGCGCTCCTGACCGATCACCATCTCTCGCTTCGCTATTGTATACGTGTATACAACACAGCATACTGTCAACCAAGACGCAATGCGGCAACTTGGCAGGGGCAGGAACCGGTGGTTCAATCGGCGAGCCGACCACTCGTCCGGACAGTTGGTACGAGCTGCCCTTCGGATGACCGGAACCCCGGGGCGCACGGGACTCGCCCTCGACATGGACGCGGCACCGCCCGAATGGCCCACGTTCCTGCCGCCACCTGACGATGGCCACCGTCAGCCTGAAGGATCTAGTGAAAGTCTACGGTCGCGAGATTGCGGTCCGCGGCATCGATCTGGACATCCCGGATAAGGCGCTGGCCGTTCTGGTCGGCCCGTCGGGCTGTGGCAAATCGACCACCCTACGGATGATCGCCGGGTTGGAGAACATATCCCACGGCGAACTACGTCTCGACGGGCGGCTCGTCAACGACGTCCCATCCCGCGACCGCGGCGTCGCCATGGTCTTCCAATCGTATGCGCTGTATCCGCACATGAACGTGCGCCAGAACCTCGAGTTCTCGCTCAAGGTAGCGAAGCTGCCCGCCGCTGAGATCGAGCAACGCGTGACCCACGCGGTCAATGTGCTGGAGCTGCAGCCCTATCTGGACCGCAAGCCGGCCCAGCTGTCCGGCGGGCAGCGCCAGCGCGTCGCCATGGGCCGCGCCTTGTGTCGCGAACCCCATGTTTTCCTGTTCGACGAACCTCTCTCCAATCTCGACGCCAAGCTGCGCAACCAAATGCGCGTCGAGATCAAAAAGCTGCAAAGACGCCTGCAGGTCACGACGATCTACGTCACCCACGATCAGATCGAGGCGATGACCCTCGCCGACATCATCGTCGTCATGCGTCATGGCATCATCGAGCAAACCGGTTCGCCGCTGGAGGTCTTCGAAAATCCGGCGAATAAGTTCGTCGCGGGTTTCATCGGCTCGCCTCAGATGAACTTCTTCGAAGGAACCGCGGAAGGACTCGACGACAACCTATTCTTCCGCAGCCCCGAGTTTCGCTTGCCGATCGCGGCCGATCGCTTCGGCGGCGCCATCGAACACGGGCAACAAGTCGTCGTCGGCTTCCGGCCCGAAGACATCGTGCCCGTCGGCCACGGCGTCGATCCCCGCAACTTCTCCGAATTCGAGTCGCCGGTCGACTTCACCGAGATGCTCGGCAACGAGACCCTGCTGTTCTCGTCCATCGGCGACCACGAATTCATCAGCCGCATGCAACAGCCACGCATGGTCGATCCGGATGAGACCCTGACATTCCGGCTCAACCTCGAAAGAATGCATCTGTTCGATGCTGCAACCGGCGAGTCCATTCGGGCAGCCGTCAATGAAAGAACCGAAGGAGGAATCCATGAGTTTGAAGTCAAACCTGTTGGCACTGGCGACCGCCGGTTCGCTGGTCGGCGCGGCGGCCGGCGCGCTCGCGGCTGAGGTTCAGCTCTTTCACGACAAAGGCTTCTGGTCGGAGCCATTGCAGGCGGTCGGCGACGCGGCCGGCGATTCCACCGGCACGAAGATCATCCAGAGCGCTTACGCGACGCCGGAGCAATACAAGGCGTTCATTCAATCCTCCATCGCCGGCGGCGACACGCCGGACATGTTCACCTGGTGGACCGGCAGCGTCTTCTCCGAACTGGTCGAGACGGGCGCGTTGGCCGAGCTCGATGGCATCTGGGAGGAACTGATCGCCAGCGGCGACTTTGCCGAAAGCACGCGCGACTTCTACCGGGTCGGCGACCACATCTACGGCGTTCCCCTGCACCTGTCCCGTTGGGTTGCGCTCTACAACAGGGCACAATTCGCTGATGCCGGGATCGACGAACCGAAGACTTGGGACGACCTGATTGCCGGTGCGGAAAAGCTGAAAGCGGCAGGGTACACACCATTCCACGCGACGGTGCAGGATGGCTGGCGCGGCTTCATTTGGTTCCAGGAGATCATGCTGCGGACGGACCCGGACGCCTACAAAGGCCTGCACGACGGATCGGTGGCGTATGACAGCGACGTCGTGCGCAGTGCGTTCCAGATCTGGTCGGACTGGTATGCCAACGGCTATTTCTCGGATCCGCGATCGAACGAAGAGGCCGCCGATTTCGCTCGCGGCAAGGGCGCCATCTACCTGATCGGCGATTGGGCGATCGGCCTGGTCGAAGCGGCCGGCATGAAGGCCGGCGAGGATTTCGGCGTCTTCATCATGCCCAACAGAGATGACTCGTTGCCGCCGTCCGTCATCGTCGAGGGCGGCCCGATCGTCCTTTCCAAGGAAGCTCTGGACAAGCCCGACGTCGTCGAAGCGCTCAAATACTTCGTGTCCGTCGACGGCGCCAATGTCTGGGCCGATGCGTCCGGGAACTTCATGGGCAACACCAACGCCAATCCGCCCAACGAGTTGGTCGCGAAAATCAACCAAACAGTCGCCGATGAAGGCACGTTGGCGTTCGATCGTTGGTGTTGCCCATGAAGTTCCCGGACGCATCGGCCCAGACATTGGCGCCGTCGACGGACACGAAGTATTTGAGCGCTTCGACGACGTCGGGCTTGTCCAGAGCTTCCTTGGAAAGGACGATCGG
>CAJICA010000022.1_pt1 | contig 17638 bp, 16 predicted proteins | sample 9199501 | NCBI WGS metagenome assembly CAJICA01 (sample SAMEA7708319, study PRJEB35096) | sediment metagenome | biome: marine neritic benthic zone biome [ENVO:01000025]; feature: sediment [ENVO:00002007]; material: shallow marine sediment [ENVO:03000034] sea grass bed [ENVO_01000059] ... | reverse complement strand
GGCAGCGATGGGGGTGGCGATTTGCGCGCGTTCCGGCAGATGGCTCTCGCGCGGCTGCAGCCGCACGACACTGGCCGTGCCAAGCTTGCCGGCCAGCCGGTCGGCGAGGCCGGCCAATTGCTCGATGCCGGCAACGGGGGCGGCGATGTCGTGCTTGGAAGATGCCAGGCTGGATTGGGTGGGGTCGAGCCTTTCGGTTCGACCGACCGTCAGCAACAAGGTTTCGACTTGGCTCTCCAGCGTCTTTGGCATGGGCAGCCGGTCGAGCTTCTCTCGGGCCAGGCGGAACAGGTGCGCGGGATCACGGTTGGGCCGGCTGGTGCCGATGTGAATGGTGTCGACTTCGGCACCCCGGCGGTAAAGGTAGAGCTTCAGGTTGCGAGCACCTTGACCGATTGTGTCGAGCTTGGCGGTGGCCGCCGCTAACAGACGTTCGGTCGCGGCCAGGATATCTTCGGGCCGGCCGACGGCTTCCGCGAAGTTCATGCGGAAGCGCAAGCGGGGCGGCGGCTCCTGGGGTGAAATCGGCTCGTCCTGATCGCCCAGAGCTTGGTCGAGGCGCCTGACTAGATCGCCGCCAAAGCGTGCCGCCAGGCCACTGCGCGGCAGGGTGAGGAGATCGGCGATGCGGCGCAGACCGAGGCGATCGAGCTCTTCACACTGGGCCGCGGTCAGGCGGAGCGCGGCGATGGGCAGGGGAGTGAGGGCGTGGACTTGGGCGCCAGGCGGGACGATTTCCCCCCACCCGTCTCGGCCGGACCCAAGGTGTCCGGCCGGACCTCCCCCGCAACGGGGGAGGGGATTCACGTGCATTGGCTTTGCTTCCCTCCCCCTAGAGCTAGGGTGGGGGTGACTGTGACGTGCAACCGCCCAGGCGGAGCCGGGGGTGTCGGCGACGGCGGCGCGGGCGGCGTAGCCGTGCTTACGGAGGCGGCTCGTGAGGCGACCGAGAAGATCCGCTTCGCCGCCGAACAAATGATCGCAGCCGGTGATATCAATCCAGATGCCGGCGGAGCCGTCGGTCTCGAACCCCGAGATCGCTGTCCACGGGCTGAACTGCCCACACCACCCCGCCAAGGCGGCGAGGCAACGCGTGTCGCCATGGGGATCGGCGGGCATCACGCGGAGGGACGGTTCCAGCGCCCTGGCATCGGCCAGCGGCAAGCCCGGGCGCAGACCGCCGCGGGCCGCCGCCGCGTTGACGGCGACCAGGCGCAAACCGGAATGCCCGGTCGCCGGCCCCATGGCATCAGCGCCGATCGGGGCGACGGTGACGAGAGGCTCAGCCCGCCAGGGCGAGGGCCGGCCGCTGTCCGCTTCCTGTTGCCGGCAAAGCCGGTCGGTCGGGAAGCGGGGTAGCCAAAGCGAGACCACCCGTCGCATCGCACCACTCCAATTGCCAGGATCGTGGCCGGCCGCCGCGGCACCGTTCGAGACGGACCGTCCAACATGGGAGCCCGACCGTATGCGCCGGCGCGGCAAACCCGCCGGGTGCCGCCTCGACATGCCATCTGGTGACGCTTGCCGTCGTCGTCTTGGCGGTCGGCCGCAAGGCAAGGCCGAGGGTCGAGCCGGCCTCGGCCGCCAGCTGTAAACGGCGGCTGGCTGCCAAGTCGAGATTGGTGATTTCCGCGACAACCGCGATCGCCGCCGGCTCGCGCAGGGCTTCTTCTGCTGCCCACAGAATGTCGGTGGCATTGCGGGCCAAGACGACGAGAAGGTCGGCAATGGGCAGGCCGAACGCTGCCAGGCCGGGGCCGTAGAGGGTTTCCTCGGCGGCGATCCAAACGGCCGGCTGTTTGCGGTGCCGCATGGCGCGGCTCAAAAGAGCGGCGCAAAAAGCGGTCGCCCCGCTGTCGCCGAGAACTTCATGAATGCAGCCAACCGGCAGGCCTTGCCACGGCAAATGGCGGTCAACGGCCGGAATTCCGAAATCCAAGGCGGGCTTGTGGTGCGTGCCGCCATCCAACCCTTCAAGCCGAGCCACAATTTGGCGCAATTCCGCGGGGATAGACATTCGTTGTTCTTGAAATGTTCTTGTTCTTGTTATGTTCTAGGCTATCCGAGCGGATAGGTCAAGAAATCGGCGTGCCGGCGGTTAGATGCGGTCGCCGCCTTGCAGCGGGGCGAATTGAACCTCGAGAATCCTGGTCTCCGACGTACTACCGTCGGGCTGCTTCCGCACCAATGTCAGAAATTGCGGCCCGTTCAGCGGGCCCAGGGGAAGCACCATGCGGCCGCCGGGCTTGAGCTGTCGTAAGAGCGGCGGCGGCACGTGATCGACCGCCTCCTTGAGCAGGATCGCGTCATAGGGACCGTTCTCTTCCCAGCCAAAATAGCCGTCACCTGCACGCGTACGTACGTTGAAGTACCCGAGATTGCCTAGTTTCGCGCCGGCTTCCGCCGCCAATTCGCTGACAACTTCGACACTAAAGACGTTGTCCGATAACTCAGCCAGGACCGCCGCATGATAGCCGGCGCCGGTTCCGGTCTCGAACACCACGTCCCCGCGGCGCAGATCAAGCAGCTGCGTCATCAGGCCGATGATGAAGGGTTGGGAGATGTTCTGGCCAAATCCCAGGGGCAACGGCCGGTCGGTGTACGCGAATGGTACCAATTGCTCCGGTAGGAATTCGTGCCGAGGGACCTTGGCGAGCGCATCCCGGACCGTCGGATCGAGGCCGGTAATTCCGGTGAGAGGGCCTGTCAGCTCCAACTGGAGTTCGATGACCCGGACCATGTGGATACGCGCGTCGGTGAACTCGTCCGCGACGGCGTGCCGGTCGGACAGTACGGCGACGACGGCGAAGATAACCGCAGCGACATTGCGGGCGTGACGCATTACAAGGCGATTACGCCATAATCCGATGACGAGCGAAAGAAGGTAGCCGGGGATTCTTATGAAGGTGAACGGACAGCACTACCGACCAATCTGGCTCAATAACGATGGCTGGTCGGTGGAGATCATCGATCAGACCAAGCTGCCCCACGCCTTCGAGACGCTTACCTTGAAGAGCGCCGAGGATGCGGAACGGGCCATCCGGGACATGCTGGTGCGCGGTGCGCCGTTGATCGGCGCGACCGCCGCGTATGGCCTGTGCCTGGCGCTACGGGTCGATCAGTCCGATCAGGCGGCTGATGCCGCCTACGATCGTCTGCTGGCCACCCGGCCAACGGCGGTCAATCTGCGGTGGGCGCTCGACGAGATGATCGCGACGATCCGCAATCAGCCACGCGACGGCCGGGTCGCCGGCGCCTACAAACGCGCCGCCGAGATCTGTGACGAGGACGCGGCCATCTGTGAAGCGATCGGCCGGCACGGCCTCGACCTGATCAAAGAGGCGCATAGCCGGAAACCGGCGGGTGAGCCGGTCCGTGTCCTGACCCATTGCAACGCCGGCTGGCTGGCGACTCTCGACTGGGGCACGGCAACCGCGCCGATCTACATGGCCCATGATGCGGGGATTCCGATTCATGTCTGGGCGGACGAAACCCGGCCGCGCAATCAAGGTGCCTTCCTTACAGCCTGGGAAATGCTGAACCACGGCGTCGGCCACAGCGTGATCACCGACAATGCCGGTGGCCACTTGATGCAGCACGGCCTCGTTGACCTTTGCCTGGTGGGCACGGACCGAACGACGGCCAGCGGCGACGTCGCCAACAAAATCGGGACCTACCTGAAGGCACTTGCAGCAAAGGACAATGGGATCCCCTTCTATGTTGCGCTGCCATCGACAACGATCGACTGGACCATCGATGACGGGGTGGCCGGGATTCCAATCGAGGAACGTTCACAGTCCGAGGTGACCCACATCGCCGGAAAGGCCGACGATGGGGTGGTCCGGCAGGTGCGGTTGACCCCGGAGGGTAGTCCCGCCGCGAACTTCGCGTTCGACGTGACCCCGGCTCGGCTGATCAGCGGGCTGATTACCGAGCGGGGGATCGCGCCGGCGTCTCGGGCTGGGCTGGCGGTGCTGTTCCCCGAAAGGGTCTCTGACTGAGGCTGCCAGCGGGTCGTACTCCTCACCCACGCGGTAGCGCTGGCAATACTCCCTCCTTGTGATGGTACCGACTCTCTGCGGGGCCTACAGTTTGCCCGGTTAAAAGACCCTTTAGGCGAGTGTGTATGCGCATCCCCAGCAAGGCCGTCGACCGTGGCTACGAGCTTCATTGTGAAAACTGCGGCGCCGACTTCGAGAGCGGGCCGGTCGGCCTGGCCTTCGAGTGTCCGGCCTGCGGTCGAAGCGCACTCGCTGCGGATGTGCTTTCGAACTGGATGCTAGAGACCACAACCGCGGCGGCGGCAGCCGAGTAATCGGCCTATCTGCGAACGCTTGGTTTCTGATCGGCCGCGATCGGCGCCGGCTGCATCGCGACGTCGGCCGCCGTCAGCGCCAGGACCACGCCGATGAAGATCGTGCCGACGAATAGGCTACCGTACCCCCACATGTTGCCTGCCGTGGCCGAACCGAGGCCGGCCAGCACGTAGAGCGGAAAATTGTACATGCCGTGGAGCAGCGCAGGCACGAACAACGCGGCCGTGCCGTAGGCGGCGCGCTGGGAATGGCGACCGATGGCGCCGGCCATCAGGGAGCCCATGACGAGGCCGAAGACGGCGTGGGCGGGTACCGCCGTGGCCATCCGCGAGAGCGCGAGACTACGCCAATCCTCAGCGCTCATCGCGTAGACCAAATTCTCGGTGGCCGCGAACCCAAGGCCAACCGCCAGGCCACAGCCGACGGCATCCGCCCGGCGGCGCGCCAGCAGAGCGCAGACCGCGACGATGACAAGGAACTTGGCGCCTTCCTCGGAAAATGCCGTGTGAACGAAAGCCTTTAGGGCGGGTGTCTGAAGGTCTAGACCAAGTTGTTTCGCGATGCTCCAGGTTTGAAGTTGAAGAAAGCCAACCGGATAGACGATGAGTGCTCCCAGAACGAATGAGCTTAACAATGCTAACAAACTGATTTTCTTGTGATTCCAGATGCCGAAGGCCAATACAACGAGCCCAGGCAACAAAAACAGGGCAATTGCCGGCGAGGCCGCCTGGCCGGCGATGCTGGATATGAAGTCCGGGAGCATCATCCCGCGGACTGTAGTGGTCCGTTAGGATTTCGGTAATCTCTGGAGATGTCATAGATGCATATGCGAAAGAAGTATGCCGAAAGTGAGATGAATGCGGTCCATGGCTCGAATATGCATATTATACAATGAGTTATGACGTCTTACTGAGCATCGAGCAGATGTATCAGGCTGATCGGGCGGCGATTGCGGGCGGCATTCCAAGCCTGGCGCTGATGGAGGCCGCCGGCGCGGCGATCGCACGGGAGGTCCAGCGCCGCTGGCCGGACGGTCCTGTCGTGGTGTTGTGTGGACCCGGAAACAACGGCGGCGATGGATTCGTTGCTGCCCGTTTGCTGGCGGTGGAAGGCCGGGCGGTCCGCGTCAGTCTGTTGGGAGATCGGGCGCAACTAAAGGGCGATGCGAAAGCGAGCGCCGAACGCTGGAACGGGACTGTGACGCCGTTGTCGCCTGCGGCTTTAGATGGGGCTTCGGTCGTCGTCGACGGGCTGTTCGGAGCCGGGTTGGCGCGACCGATCGCGGATGTTCCCCGTGAAACACTCGCCGCGATCGAGGCAGGCGGTCGTCCATGCTTGGCCATTGACGTTCCCAGTGGGATCGACGGGGACAGCGGCGCCGTTCTGGGATTCGCTCCGACCGCAGCGGTGACTGTGACATTCTTCCGCAAGAAGGCCGGGCATGTGCTGCTGCCCGGCCGGGCGCATTGCGGCGAGGTGGTCGTCGCCGACATCGGCATTCCCGACAGGGTGCTCGACGAGATCAAGCCCCGGACCCGGGAAAACGACCCTGGCCTGTGGCGGGCGGCCCTGCCGGTGCCGGGTGTCGCCGATCACAAATACCAGCGCGGCATGGCGTTGTTGAATGGTGGTGCGGAAATGACCGGTGCCGCCCGGCTGGCGGCGCGCGCGGCGCTGCGGATCGGCGCGGGATTGGTGGCCGTGGCAGCTCCACCGGCCGCCAGCGCGATTTACCGAAGCGATGCGCCCGGCTTGATCGTCTGGGATGTGCCGGACGCGGCGGATTGGACGCTTCGGGCCGGGGACAAGCGGGTGACGGCTCTGCTACTGGGACCCGGCAACGGTGTGTCGGACGATACAAAAGCGAGAACGCTGGCCGGATTGGGCCTCGGCAAGCCTGCCCTTATCGACGCGGATGCTCTCACGGTGTTCGAGGATGATCCCCCGACGCTGTTTGCGGCGCTCAACGATCGGTGTGTGCTGACCCCGCATGAGGGCGAGTTTCGCCGGCTGTTCCGGCAAACGGGCAGCAAGCTTGAACGGGCGCGGGCGGCCGCCGAGGCCTGTGGGGCCGTCGTCGTGATCAAGGGCGCGGACACGGTTATCGCGGCACCGGACGGGCGCGCCGCCGTCAACAGTAACGCGCCCCCGGAACTGGCGACGGCAGGGTCCGGAGATGTCCTTGCGGGTTTCGTCTTGGGACTGATGGCGCAGGGCATGCCGGCGTTCGAGGCGGCTTGCGCCGGCGTGTGGCTGCATGGCGCGGCCGGTACCGCGATCGGACCCGGCTTGATCGCCGAGGATCTGCCGGACGCCCTGCCGCAGGTTTTGCGACATATCCGCAAGAGTGGGTGACAGCAGCGACGGTGCGGAAATCGGGCCTGCATTGCCGGGCGGGGCTTGGGCAACCGTTGATCGAGCGTGTGCTTGCTTCGCCTACAGCGCCGATAGTATAGGAAGTCCGCGCTTCGGGCCGGATGCCGAGGCGGGCTGCGGGCGTGGCGGAACTGGTAGACGCGTCAGGTTTAGGTCCTGGTGACTGCAAAGTCGTGGGGGTTCGAGTCCCTTCGCCCGCACCACTGAACCAGCCGGCGCCGGCGCGCGAGACAGCACGGTCGCCGACGCCGCTGCCAACCAACGAATTGCTGTCACAGGGCGAGAAGATGCAAGTCACAGAAGAGACCTCCGAAGGCCTGAAGCGCGGCTACAAGATCGTCGTTGCGGCCAGTGATATCGGCTCCCGGATCGAAAACCGCCTGACAGAAGTCGGCGCCAAGGCGCGCCTGCCCGGCTTTAGGCCCGGCAAGATCCCGATGAAAGTGCTGAAGCAGCGGTTTGGACAGTCGGTCACGGCCGAGGTGCTTGAGGGCGCCGTACGCGATTCCTCGACAGAGGTGTTGCAGGACCGGGGCTTGCGTCCGGCCCAGCAGCCGAAGATCGAGATCACGGCCTTCGACGAGGGCAAGGATCTCGAATACGACATGAACGTGGAGATCCTGCCGGACGTCGAGCCGATGGACCTGAGTACGCTCGAGGTCGAGCGGATCAAGCCGACGGTGTCGGACGCCGACGTTCAAGAAGCGCTCGAGCGTTTGGCGGCGTCACAGCGGCGGACCAAGCCCGTGGAGGGCGAAAGGGCGGCGGTGAACGGTGATGTGGTGGTGCTGGACTTCATAGGCCGGATCGACGGCGAGACTTTCGAAGGCGGCACCGCCGAGGATTTCCATCTCGAGCTCGGTTCCGGGACCTTCTTGCCTGGGTTCGAGGACCAACTCACCGGCGCCGTTGCGGGCGGCTCGGTCGAGGTGAAGGTCGCGTTCCCGGAGGACTATCCGAAGGAGGAGTTGGCGGGCAAGCCGGCCGTCTTCGACTGCGGGATCAAGGAGATCCGGGTACCGGACCCGATGGGCGTTGATGACGAACTCGCCAAAGCTGTCGGAATGGACGATATCGCGGCACTCAAGGACGCGATGCGAGAGCAGGTTGGTCGAGAGCTTGGCCAGGTCGCGCGCAACCGGCTTAAGCGGCAGTTGCTCGACAAGCTTGAGGCGGAGCACTCGTTCGAAGTGCCGCCGGGTATGGTCGATTCAGAATTCGAGACCATATGGAAGCAGGTCGAAGAGGCGCGTGAGCAGGATCGGCTGGATCCCGATGACAAGGGCAAGAGCGAAGACGACCTGAGGGAAGCCTACCGCAAGATAGCGATGCGGCGGGTCCGATTGGGCCTCATTCTGTCGGAGGTGGGCCAGCGCAACAATCTTTCCGTCACGCAGGACGAGATCAATCAGGCGATCATGCAGGAAGCGCGCCGCCATCCGGGCCAGGAACAGAAGGTGGTCGATTTCTTCCGGACGAACCAACAGGCGTTGGCCGGTCTTCAGGCGCCGATTTTCGAAGATAAGGTCATCGACTTCATTGCCGAGATGGCCAACGTGACCGAGCGGGAGGCCAGCTCGGGGGAGATCCGCAAGCTGCAACAGGAAGAGGCTGCGGCGGCGGAGAGCTAAGGCCGCGGGGGCGGCATAACCGGTGCGAGGGAAGACCCAACAGCATGGACCCAAGGGAAACCTACATGAATACGCTCGTTCCCATGGTCGTGGAGACCAGCAATAGGGGCGAACGGGCCTATGACATCTATTCGCGGCTTCTGAAGGAACGGATCGTCTTCCTGACCGGGGTCGTCAACGACTATGTGGCCAGCCTGCTCTGTGCCCAACTGCTGTTCCTCGAGGCCGACAACCCGAACAAGGATATCGCGTTCTATGTGAACTCGCCCGGCGGAGCGGTGTCCGCCGGGCTGGCGATTTACGACACCATGCAATACGTCCGGCCGAGCGTGTCGACGATGTGCATCGGCCTGGCGGCCTCGGCCGGTTCGCTGCTGCTCGCCGGTGGGGCCAAGGACAAGCGCTTTTCCTTGCCAAATGCCCGAATCATGGTGCATCAGCCGTCCGGTGGCTTCCAGGGACAGGCCGCCGACATCGAAATTCACGCTCGCGAAATTGTGGAAATGCGGAAGCGTCTTAACGATATCTATGTGAGGCACACGGGTCAGGCCATTGAAGCCATTGAAGAGGCCATGGAGCGGGATCGGTTTTATTCACCAGAAGAAGCTGTGGAATTTGGCCTAATCGACGCGGTGATGACGCATAGGGAAGTGCCGACGGATGAAAGGGCCAGATAGGTGTATTTTGGCATAAGCCACGGGAGAGTGTGAAAGCTCTCCTTAACTAAATATTGATCCGGAAATGTTAGCTGTGTTGAATGGCAGTATGGCGACGTGGTCGATGTTGGCGTGGCTGCCGCGCCGGCTGAGACCTTCGACAGGCGGCCCTGCCGCTGGAGTGACGGAGCTTAAATGAGCAAGTCCGGTAGCGGCGATTCAAAGAACACCCTCTACTGTTCTTTCTGCGGCAAGAGCCAGCACGAGGTCCGCAAGCTCATTGCGGGACCGACGGTGTTCATCTGCGATGAATGCGTCGAGTTGTGCATGGATATCATCCGCGAGGAGCACAAGTCGGCCCTCGTAAAGTCGCGGGAAGGCGTGCCAACGCCGGCCGAGATCTGCAATGTGTTGGACGACTACGTTATTGGTCAGGACCGCGCGAAACGCGTTCTCTCCGTGGCCGTGCACAATCACTACAAACGGCTGAGCCAGGGGCTCAAGAACAGCGAAGTCGAGATCGCCAAGTCGAACATCATGCTGATCGGGCCGACCGGCTGCGGCAAGACATTGCTCGCCCAGACGCTCGCCCGCATCTTGGATGTGCCGTTCACCATGGCCGACGCGACGACCCTGACCGAGGCCGGCTACGTCGGCGAGGACGTCGAGAACATCATCCTCAAGCTGCTGCAGGCATCGGACTACAATGTCGAGCGGGCACAGCGTGGCATCGTTTATATCGACGAGGTCGATAAGATCAGCCGCAAGTCCGACAATCCCTCCATCACCCGCGACGTGTCGGGTGAGGGCGTGCAGCAAGCGCTCCTGAAGATTATGGAAGGCACGGTGGCCTCGGTCCCGCCGCAAGGTGGCCGGAAGCATCCGCAACAAGAATTCCTGCAGGTCGACACCACGAACATTCTGTTCATTTGCGGTGGCGCTTTCGCCGGCCTGGAGAAGATCATTGCGGCGCGGGGTCAGACCTCGTCCATCGGTTTCGGCGCGGATGTCAGGTCCCCGACCGACCGAAAGACCGGCGAGATCCTGCGAGGCGTCGAGCCGGAGGACCTGCTGAAGTTCGGTCTGATTCCCGAATTCATTGGCCGGTTGCCGGTGGTGGCCACCCTCGAAGATTTGGATGAGGACGCCCTCATCGAGATCCTGACCCAGCCAAAGAACGCCCTCGTCAAGCAATATGAGCGGCTGTTCGAGATGGAAGGCTCCAAGCTGAGCTTCACCGAGGACGCGCTCCGCAGCATCTCGAAGAAGGCGATTTCGCGGAAGACCGGTGCCCGTGGCCTGCGATCGATCATGGAGAGCATCCTCCTCGATACGATGTTCGATCTGCCGAGCTATGACGGCGTCGAGGAAGTCGTCCTGAACGCCGAGGTGGTCGAAGGGCGGGCCAAGCCGCTGTTGAGTTATGCGGATCGCCGCGGAGACATGGGGACCTCGGCCTGAATTCGGGGTCGTTGACTTGATCGAATCGCCTGCCAGCACCAGATTCGGTAGGCACCTTCGGTTCGTCCGTTTCCGGACAGGACTGATCTAGGCGAAGAGGGAAAATGCTCGACATTTCGCAGGGGTCGCTTTACCCGGTCCTGCCGCTTCGGGATATTGTGGTCTTTCCGCACATGATCGTGCCGCTGTTCGTCGGGCGCGAGAAATCGGTGAAGGCGCTCGAAGACGTCATGAAGGACGACAAGCAGATTCTGCTCGTCACCCAAAAAGACGCCGCCCAGGACGACCCGACGCCGAGCGATGTTTTTTCAGTCGGGACGATCGGGACCGTTCTACAGCTTTTGAAGCTGCCAGACGGCACAGTGAAGGTGCTGGTCGAGGGCGCCAGCCGGGCGCGGATTCTGCGCTTTACGGATCATGCGGACTTCCTGCAGGCCGCGGGCGAACCGACCGACGAGATCATGGGCAGTGAGCAGGAGGTCGAAGCTCTCAGCCGCTCGGTCATCTCCCAGTTTGAGCAGTACATCAAGCTGAATCGGAAGGTGCCGCCGGAGGTGCTGGTCTCGCTGAATCAGATCGACGAGCCTGGTAAGCTTGCCGATACCATCGCATCGCACCTGACGCTGAAAATCCCCGAAAAACAGGAACTGCTCGAGCGGTTCGTCATCAGCGAGCGCCTGGAGAAAATCTACGGCTTCATGGACGGCGAGATCGGTGTCCTACAGGTCGAGAAGCGCATCCGCGGCCGCGTCAAGCGCCAGATGGAGAAGACGCAGCGCGAGTACTATCTGAACGAGCAGTTGAAAGCCATTCAGAAGGAACTCGGCGACGAGGACGGCCGCGACGAGCTGCAAGAACTCGAGGACCGGCTCAAGAAGACGAAGCTCAGCAAAGAGGCGCGTGAAAAAGGGCAGCAGGAGCTAAAGAAGCTGCGCCACATGAGCCCGATGTCGGCCGAAGCCACGGTCGTCCGCAACTATCTCGACTGGATGCTGACCATCCCTTGGAAGAAGCGGACGCGTATCAAGAAAGACATCGAACAAGCACACAAGGTTCTGGACGAGGATCACTACGGGCTCGACAAGGTCAAGGAGCGCATCCTCGAGTACCTGGCTGTCCAGCAACGCATGAACAAGTTGCGTGGTCCGATCCTGTGCCTGGTCGGTCCGCCGGGTGTCGGCAAAACATCTCTCGGGAAGTCGCTGGCCCGCGCGACCGGACGGAACTTCGTCCGAATGTCCTTGGGTGGCGTCCGTGACGAGGCGGAGATTCGAGGCCATCGCCGGACCTATATCGGCTCGATGCCGGGTAAGGTCATCCAGGGGATGAAAAAGGCGAAGTCGTCCAATCCGCTGTTTCTGCTGGACGAGGTCGACAAGCTCGGCGCGGATTGGCGGGGCGACCCGTCATCGGCACTGCTCGAGGTTCTCGATCCGGAACAGAACTCGACCTTCCAAGATCATTATCTCGAGGTCGACTACGATCTGTCCGACGTGATGTTCGTTTGCACGGCCAACACACTGCGGATGCCGCAACCCTTGATGGATCGGATGGAGATCATTCGCATCCCCGGATACACGGAGGATGAGAAGGTCGAGATCGCGAAACGTCATCTGCTGCCGAAGCAGCTGAAAGAAAATGGCTTGAAGAAGAACGAGTGGTCGATTTCCAATACTGCGCTGCGCGATTTGACTCGCTACTACACGCGGGAAGCCGGCGTCCGGAATTTCGAGCGCGAGATCGCGAATCTGGCGCGCAAATCAGTCAAGGAGATCGCGGTCAACGCCAACATCGACAGCATCAAGATCACCACGCGGAATCTCAACAAGTACGCGGGTGTGCAGAAGTTCCGGTTCGGCGAGGCCGAAACCGACGATCTGACCGGCGTTACGACAGGTCTCGCGTGGACGGAGTTTGGCGGGGAGTTGCTGTCGGTCGAGGCGATCCTGGTGCCCGGCAAAGGCAAGATGACAATTACCGGCAAGCTCGGTGACGTGATGCAGGAGTCGGTGCAGGCGGCGAACGCTTATGTTCGCTCGCGGGCGGTCGAGTTCGGCATTCAGCCATCGGTCTTCGAACGGCGGGATATCCACATTCACGTACCCGAGGGCGCGGTGCCGAAGGACGGGCCGTCGGCCGGCGTGGCGATGATCACCTCCATGGTCTCCGCATTGACGGGCACAGAGGTCGACCGGAACGTCGCGATGACCGGCGAAATCACACTGCGAGGACGTGTCCTGCCGATTGGTGGGTTAAAGGAAAAACTCCTCGCCGCCCTGCGTGGTGGACTGAAGAAGGTCCTGATTCCAAATGAGAATGAGAAGGATCTCGCGGACATTCCGGACGTCGTCAAGAAGGAACTGGAGATTATTCCAGTGACCGTTGTCGATGAGGTGTTGCAGCACGCGCTCGTACGGCCGCTCGTGCCAATCGAGTGGAACGAAGCGGACGAGAAGGCGCCCGTTCCGGCCGGGGATGATGGGGAGCACGCCGGCGTTATCACGCACTAACGCCGGTTCGCGTTACCAACGCGCAACGCATGCAAAGAAAGTAGCGGAAAACCTTCGTTTTCATCAGCGTTTTCGTTGACGGCCTGTTTTTTGGGGCTCTAATGTTCGGCATTGCGTGTGACTGGTTACGCCATGCTTGATTGTAAAGCCGAGAGGGGGCCTGAGACGTGAACAAAAATGACATCGTGACAGTGGTATCGGAGAGCGCGGGCTTGTCGAAGGCCGACGCGACGAAGGCTGTCGATTGCGTGTTCGATACGATCACCGGTGAGTTGAAGCAGGGCCGGGAAGTGCGGCTCGTTGGGTTTGGCACGTTTGCGGTGACGCGGCGCGCCGCGACGACCGGCCGGAACCCGCGAACCGGCGAGGCGATACAGATAGCTGCGTCGAACCAACCGAAGTTCAAGGCCGGGAAAGCCCTGAAGGAAGCCGTCAATTAGGGTGGCTTCATTGATCGGCCGCTTTGTGCCACTGTGATCCTCGTGGGCGATTAGCTCAGCTGGGAGAGCGCCGCGTTTACACCGCGGAGGTCGGCAGTTCGATCCTGTCATCGCCCACCAAGTCATTTCCGTTTCCGCGTTGAGTCGGATTGTGTTGCAGGGTGTGTTGATGGCTGAACGGCGTGTGGGCAAACCGGCAAATACGAAGCGCATCGCGGTATTGCTGGGTGTCGCGCTGCTTGGCGGGTGTGCCGGCGCGCCCGACGTCGAGCGGCCGCCTCCGGGCCCGGTCGGTGGCGGTCCGGGGACGATTACCCATGCCGGTATTCAAGACGAGGTGACGATCGGAGGCGGTGTGACCTTGTCTGGTTCGGTTGGGAACTGACCGACCCCGGCTGGTTTCCCTATTTCGCCGTGGCGTAGAAGACGATCCCCTCTAGTGGACTCGGGTTCGTCACCTCAAAGTAGGTGACGTGTGGCGTGTCGTTGCCGTCGAGCGCAAATTCGACGAGCTGTCCAAAGCGACCATCGGAAGACAGTGCTTCTTTGGATGGTCCAGTTGCCGTCGCCGGTGCGGGTGCCGTACAGAATCTGAGACTTGTCGCCATACATGATGTGCGGCGTCCCTGCCGAATCGATCTCGATCGCCGTGATCTTTCTGGCCCCCGTGAAGCCGGGTTGGACATCGGTCAGGATCCCGACATCTTCGGACTGCCAATTGCCGCCGTCGTCAAGCCAGGCATAACGAACCGTGCCACCGGTCGGTGATTCAGCCAGCCAATACGACAGGTGAGGATTGCCGCTGGCATCGTAGGCGAGATCAGAGTAGCGGCCGGAGTCACCGTCCGCGGCGACTGTGGCGATTGTCCACGAGCCCGTCGGTCCGGACGTCCGTGCGGCATAACGCAGGGATAGATCCGACGCGCCGAAATAGCTGATGCCGACCCCGCCTTGTCCGTCGAGTTCGATACTTACGCCGAACTCATAGGGAATCGGCCCACTCCCGACCTGTTCGACAGTGGTGTCGCCGAACGCGTTCGTCGCGTACTCGACCCCGTCTTGGGATCCGAATTGTACCGGATCGATGCCGGCGAAATGCCAAACGCCACCGGATTCCGCAGCGATGTCTGAATCCTACTGGTCGTGGCCGGCGTCGGAGATTTTCGAGAGTTGCCACACGCCGCTCGCTTTATCGAGGACGATTCCGGAGCCGAGGGTCTGGTCAAACTGAGCGGCCTCGTGGTCGTGATACACGATATACGGCACGCCGTCCGGGGCGACATCGATGTCCACCGGGCCATAGAAGTAGCCCTTGGTAACCTCCTCTGTCACCCACGTGCCGGAAGCATTCGACGCGTAGAAGGCGGCGCCGCTGATGGCCTCAGTCAGAAAGGCAAGGTGGAGTACGTTGTCGGCGTCGAGGGCAATGGCCGGTTTGATGCCTGGACCGATCTCAGATGTTGTCCAAACTAATTCTTGGGCAGCCGTGGGTGCGGCGGATAGCGTCAGGGCAAGCGGTACTAGTCTCTATTGCCGATGCGGGCCGGTTGTCCACATTGATGCCTCCGTTATCTGTGATTAGGGGGACAACGAGCGGATGATATCCGCCTCCGATGGCATGAAGCGCAATCGCACGGTTTTCACACCCGAACGTGAATAATCGTGTCCGGTCGGTGTCCGCCGTTGTGCGGGTAAGAGGTATCAGGATGAACCAAGTGCCTAAAATGACCGCCCTGGCAACGGCGGTACCAAACTACGTTTTGCGACAAGCGGACGTTCGCCGGCGAGCCATGTTCCTATTCGACGGCCTGGAACGCATGCTGCCGGTCTATGAGAACGCCGGGATCGACACGCGTTACTCTTGCGTCCCGATCGAGTGGTACTTGCGGCCGTCGACATGGAAGGAGCGAAACGCCCTTTACATCGAGAACGCGGTCGACCTGCTGGCTCGCTGTGCCGAGGGCTGCCTGCAACAGGCGGGGATCGGTCCGGAGGCCATCGATAGCCTGGTCGTCGTTTCAACGTCGGGCATTGCAACGCCGTCGCTGGATGCGCGGCTGATGCAGCGGCTTGCCTTCCGAACGGATGTTCAGCGGCTGCCGATCTTTGGCCTTGGGTGCGCCGGTGGCGTCCTCGGGCTGTCACGGGCGCGCTCGCTCGCTCAGGGTGTGCCGGGCAGCCGGGTCATGTTCCTTGTCGTGGAGTTGTGCGGTCTCACGTTCCGGTCCGACGACAAGTCGAAGAGCAATGTCGTCGCAACCGCTCTTTTCGGCGACGGAGCCGCCGGCGCGATCATTACGACCGGTGCGGAGCGCGGCGCGAGGTTGTTGGGTGCGGGGGAGCATACTTGGCCGGACAGTCTCGAGGTCATGGGATGGCGCACCGAGGACACTGGGTTCGGGGTTCTGTTTTCCCGCGACATTCCGACTTTGGTGCGCGAACAGTTCGGCGCACCGCTGCATAGGTTCCTGGCGGCGGAGCAGCTCGAACCGGCTGACCTGGCGGGCTACATCTGTCACCCCGGCGGGGCGAAGGTCATTGGAGAGCTCGAGTGCGTGTTCGAACTGCCGGAGGGCGGGCTCGATACGGCGAGGCATGTCCTCCGTACGTACGGCAACATGTCGGCGGCAACGGTGCTATTTGTTCTTCAGGAGGCCCTTGGCCGGGATACCTCCGGCCTGCATCTCATCTCGGCGCTGGGTCCCGGTTTCAGCGCCGGCTTTCAGCTCATCGAGTTCGAATGACACTTCAGTACGCCATTATCGCGCTTGTCGCCCTGCAGCGTATCGTCGAGTTGGCATATGCCCGCCGGAACTCGCGGTCGCTTCTGGATGCGGGTGCAGTGGAACACGGTGCCGGTCACTATCCGTTGTTTGTTCTGTTGCATACATCTTGGCTTGCCGCATTGGCTTTGTGGCCGATGCGAAGCCTCGACTTGTGGCTCCTCGGAGCCTTCATTGTTCTGCAGATACTACGCGTGTGGGTGGTTTTCTCGCTCGGCGGGCGATGGACCACACGTGTTCTGGTTCTGCCCGGCGCGCCGCTGATCCGGCGCGGACCCTACCGCTATCTCCGACATCCGAACTACATGATCGTGGCCGGCGAGGTCGCGATTCTCCCATTGGCTTTCGGGCTTTGGGAGATTGCTGTGATCTTTTCCATTCTCAATGGACTGCTTCTGACCCGCCGGATTCGGACGGAGAACAGGGCGCTTGCCGAAGCGGTTAGTCTTGAGGGAATGGAATGATCTCTGCCGTAGGCTTTAGAGTCAGACGATCGAGTTCGGCTAGGCGATCCCTGACGCGCCGCACATCCTCCGCCGCCTCCTCGATGCTCCTGAGGGGCCGATTCAGATAGGGGCTGACGGCGCCTCGCTCCTGTTCGGTCATCGGCGGCTTTGGTTCCTGGACTTGCGACACACCTGATAACGTAAGGGCTATTTGAGTTACAAAGAAGGATTGTTTTGTACCCACAAAGGGATAGTTCACGTTACTCATTATACTTTTGGAGAATAGCTCACCTAAAAGCGCATACATGTTGTTACACACTTTGGATTGCTTTAACCATTTGGTCTGTGGAGACTACCCCTAACGGCGACCAGCAATCTCCAAAAGGGGCGCAGAATGACAAACAAGATTAACACCCTGGTAACCATTCCCGCCGCACTGCGCCGGGCCGGCTACAAAGCCTTGCTGCATGGCGACACCTTCTGCGTCGCCGGTGAAACCGCCACCGTCGAAGAGGCCGCCGCGCTGTTGCCGAACCTGCGCCCGGACCTATTGCTGGTCGAGTGTCCGGATCCGGAGAGCGAAGCCTTCGGCGTCCTGACGACCTTCCGAGAAGCATATCCCGACATGCGGATCATCGTCTTCGCCGACGGCATCGGTGCCCAGGCCGCCCACGAGCTGTGTCAGGCCGGGGTCGACGGCCTGCTGGAAACCGACATCGCCCCCGAGGCGTTGATGGGCTACATCAACCTGGTGCTCTTGGGCGAGACCGTGATCCACCCGGGCATCGGCCTGGCCGCGCCGCGGAGCGGCGCCGTCGGGGCGACGGCCAAGGATATCGGCAAGATGTCGGAACGCGAGCTGGTGGTCGTGCAGCATCTGGCCAACGGCCTGTCGAACAAGGAAATCGCACGCCTGCTGGGCATCGTCGACGGCACCGTCAAGATCCATGTGCGCAACGTGCAGCGCAAGCTGAAGCTCAAGAACCGCACCCAGATCGCCGTCTGGGCCGTCGAACACG
>CAJICA010000160.1_pt1 | contig 18159 bp, 16 predicted proteins | sample 9199501 | NCBI WGS metagenome assembly CAJICA01 (sample SAMEA7708319, study PRJEB35096) | sediment metagenome | biome: marine neritic benthic zone biome [ENVO:01000025]; feature: sediment [ENVO:00002007]; material: shallow marine sediment [ENVO:03000034] sea grass bed [ENVO_01000059] ... | reverse complement strand
GGTTGGGGCGAACAAAAAGTACGGCAACAACAACAAGCGTACTCGGCATGATCGGGAAGAAGCAGAACTTAAGCTGGACTGAGGCGTCGATTCTCCTCGTTCTATTGTTGGGGGTCTTCGCGCTATACGCCCTTGCCCTCTTTCGGCCGCTCGATCATACGGCCGGTACCAGGCTGGCGACGCTTCGGGCTCCCACAGCGGTGAATGGATTCGCCGCGAGCCTGGACTACGATGTCAGCGAGATCCGGACGGGCCAGATCGGTGTCCCACGATTGGTTCTCTCCAGCATGCCGGAGAAGTACTTCGAGATTGAGACAATCCCGGAGCGCAAGGAGGAGTTTCTGCGGATCCTCCTGCCACTCGTACTGCTGGCAAACGAGGAAATCCGTATAGAGCGGCAGCACTTGTTGGAGATCCTGGCCCTTCGCGAGGAAGGCAGCGAGATCCCGGCGGCGGCACAGGGCTGGCTCGACGCCCTGACCGAGAAGTACGAGGTTGACCCGACGGATTTTGCCACGCTCCTCCAGCGTGTCGACGTCGTGTCTCCTGCTGTGACCTTGTCGCAGGCGATCGAGGAAACCGGCTGGGGTCGTTCCAGGTTCCTGAAACAGGGCAATGCATTCTTCGGCGAGCGGACATGGACCAAAGGGGCCGGCATTGTCCCGACGCAGCGACCGAATGGCGGCACGTACGAGGTTCGGCGGTTCGATACGCTCTTGGACAGTGTCCGGGCCTACGCCCTCAACCTGAACACCCACGCAGCCTACGCGGACTACCGTGCGCTGCGGGCCGACCTGCAAGAGTTCGGCCGCAGCGACCCGGCGAAGCTGATGGACACGTTGTTGGCCTACTCGGAACGCGGCGTCGACTATATCAGGGCGATCCAGCGGGTTATGCAGGACAACCAGTTGCAGCACTTTGAGACCGCCAAGCTGGCCGACGTCGCGCCCGTGAAGCTCGCGCATCAGGCCGCAAGCCCACAGACCGCCGGTCGGTAGTCCGGCGGCGTCGGGCCGGTCCCTTGATGCCGGCCGATCCGGCCCCTACATTTAGTTGGACGGCGGTGCCTTTAAGGGCCGCCTTGGGGTGCCTATCAGGGCCCACACCCAACGTGCCGACGGATCACGGTGGAGTGGGCAGCTCGCTCGTCAACGAGGGGTTTGCTAATGTCGCGAGTATCGATCCTGAACAGTCCGTTCTTGCTTGGCTTTGACCGGTTTGAGCGCACGCTCGAACGCGTTGCCAACGCCTCGGCCGACGGCTATCCGCCTTACAACATCGAAGCCCTGGGTGATGATCGCCTCCGCATAACACTTGCCGTGGCGGGTTTCACGATGGACGACCTGCAGGTCACGGTCGAGGACAATCAGCTGACGATCCGCGGCAAACAGACCGACGAGAAGGACCGCGTTTACTTGCATCGTGGTATTGCTGCGCGGCAATTTCAGCGTAGTTTTGTTCTCGCGGAGGGTATTGAAATCGACGACGCGGTGCTCGACAACGGCCTGCTGAACATCGAGCTGCGTCGCCCATTACCGGAACGGAATATCCGCAGCGTTGAAATCAAGTCCGGCAAGCCGCCGGGTAAGCAGCCACGGACGATCGACCTGGAACCACAATCCAGCTCTGACACGGGAGCAAGTTCATGACGATCGAGAAAGTAACCGATTTGAGAGAGATCTCGCCCCGCGACTTTGCGATGCTGGGCTTGACCGACGTCGCCTATGTCAGGGCGAAGATTGTCGATGACGCGACCGTGTTCGCCATTCATTCCGCCGACGGCGCCGAAGTCGCCGAACTGCCGACCCATGCCGCCGCGGTGGCGACAATCGTTCAGAACGACCTGGAGCCGGTCGCGCTACACTAATCGGTGGTGCCGGTTAGGCGCCGTTCGTTGAATCGGTGAGCAGCGCGTAGAGGGCGTCGCGGTCGTCCGAGCCCCTGAGTTTCTCACAGTAGGAACTGTCCCGCAGTTGCCGTGAGACCCGCGCCAAGGCCTTCAGATGGTCCGCGCCGGCGCCCTCGGGCGCTAGCAGCAGGAAGATTAGATCGACGGGCTGCTCGTCGATGGAGTCGAAATCGATCGGCGCCGCCAGGCGCGCGAACAATCCCTTCATATGGTCGAGCCCGCTCAGCTTGCCGTGCGGGATGGCGATCCCGTTGCCGACACCTGTCGTTCCCAGCCGCTCGCGCTCGAGCAGCACGTCGAAGATCTCCCGCTCGTTCTTGCCCGTGACCCTCGCCGCCGCTTGCGCCAGTTCCTGCAGCGCCTGTTTCTTACTTGTCGACCGCAGGTTTGGCAGAATCGCGTCAACCGCGAGCAGGTCTTCCATTTCCATGCGTCCGCCAGTGTTCGCCGCGGGTTGACCGATGGCCCCGCGCGCCCTACTCGGAGTCGGGGTCGATCCAGCCAATGTGCCCATCCGGTCGGCGATAAACGACATTTAACCCCCCATGCCGCGCGTTTCGAAACAGTTTCAATGGAAGTTGCCCGAGGTCGAGCCGCATGACGGCCTCGGATACGGACAAGTTCTCGATATTCACAGTCTGTTCGGCGACAACGGTTGGATTGTCGTGTTCGCCGCCGGACTCATCGGCCTCATTCTCCTCTGCCAGCACGTAACTGCGCGCCCGGGTGAGATCGGCGTCCTTCGTGTTCTGCCGTGAACGCAGCCGGCGCTTGTGTCGCCGCAATCGCTTGCTGAGGTGTTCGGCGGCGGTGTCGAAGGCACTATATGCGTTGTCTCCTGTTTCATGACCGCGCAGCTGTATGCCGCGGCCGACGCGCACGGAAACATCTGTGCGAAACAAGTGACCCTCGCGCGAGATCACTACGTCCGCGTCGATCGCATTGCCGAAATACTTCTCGACAACACTTTCGAGAGCGCTGCCCACATGCTCACGCAGCGCATCCCCGACCTGCAGTCCTTTGCCTGTGACGGAGACCTTCATCCCGGACCGTTTTGTCCCGCCATTCTGCGGCGCATATCGTGCACCGGCAATCACTAATCGGGCGGGCATGTTTTCTTGAGCGGCGGGAACGTAGTGACCTGCCGCAACGAAGTCAAGCGCCCGCGCTCACCGAGCGCAGGTGATTTGAATAGGTCTAATTTAGGGCGTAAGACGCTGGAGGCGCTATACGGAGAGCGAACTTAGCTTCTCGCGGCGGCGCTGAACCGATGATGGGATCCGCATCGCCTCTCGATACTTGGCGACCGTCCGGCGGGCGATTTCGATACCATCGCCTCTCAAGATTTCCACAATCTTGTCATCGGACAGAACGTCTCGCTTGGTCTCTTTGTCGATCAGGGACCGAATGCGGAACCTGACGGCTTCGGCGGAGTGCGGGTCGCCGCTCGTGCTCCCGATCGCGCTGGTGAAGAAGTACTTCAACTCGTACACGCCGCGCGGTGTCGCGATGTATTTGTTGGCGGTCACACGGCTGACCGTGCTTTCGTGCATCTCGACCGCCTCGGCGACATCGCGCAGGACCAATGGACGCAAATGTTCGACACCGCGGCGAAAGAAGCCATCCTGCTGGCGTACGATCTCGGCCGAGACCTTGAGGATTGTCGTGGCGCGCTGGTGCAGCGCCTTGACCAGCCAGTTGGCGGACTGCAACTGCTCGGACGCGTAGGTCTTGTCTTTGCCGCCGCGCCGGCTGGCCAGCATGTAGTAGCGGGTGTTGACGAGCACGCGGGGCAGTGTGTCCGAGTTGAGTTCGACTGCCCATCCGCCCTTGCCGTCCGCACGCATGAGCACGTCGGGAACGACTGGCTGCACCGGACTCTCGTCGAATCCCAAGGCCGGTTTCGGATTGAGCGCCTTGATCTCGGCCGCCATGTCGGCCAGGTCTTCCGCGTCGACGCCGCACACCCGCATCAAGGCTTCGGCGTCGCGGCGCGCCAGCAGGTTGAGGTTTTCGACCAGTGCCCGCATCGCCGGGTCGAACCGATCCTTCTCACGTAGTTGAAGCGCCAAGCACTCGGCAAGATCGCGTGCGAAGATGCCGGTCGGGTCGAACGCTTGTAGCTTTGCCAGGACGCGGGTGACTTCATCGGCGGACGACCCGAGGTCGTCAGCGGCGTCTTCGACCGTGCAGGTCAGATAGCCTGCATCGCCGAGCTGCTCCAGCAGGTAAAGCGCGATGATGCGTTCCGTCGGATCGGGAATATCGACACCGATTTGCTCAACAAGATGATCGCGCAGACTGGTCGCGCCGCTGACGGATTGCGCGTAGTCGCCTGAATCGTTGCCGGCGTCGTGACGCACCGTCCACGATTCCTGTGGCGGCGCGTCGTCGATCCACACATCGTCGTAGCTTGCATCCAGCGGTGTGTCCGCCTCGTCGGGGATCGTCTCCGACTGGGTGAGCGTCGCGGCGTCGGCGTCCACGGCCGTCGGCGCAACGTCTGCCTCGGGCGCGGTGTCCGCCGGTTCCGCCTGACCTTCGTCGCGTTCGAGCAGCGGGTTCCGCTCGAGTTCTTCTTCGACGTAAGCTGTGAGGTCGGCGTTGGAAAGCTGCAGCAGCTTGATCGCCTGCTGCAACTGCGGCGTCATGACAAGCGACTGGGACAGCCGAACATCCAGGCGCTGGGTCAAAGCCATGGTCAGGAACTACAGGCTGAACCTTTCGCCCAGGTAAACACGGCGGACGTCCTCGTGCGCGACGATCTCGTCCGGCCGGCCGTCCATCAGCACCATGCCGTCGTGCAGGATGTATGCGCGGTCAACGATGTCGAGTGTCTCGCGAACGTTGTGATCGGTGATCAGCACCCCGATGCCGCGGTCCTTCAGGTGGCTGACGAGATCGCGAATGTCGGACAGCGAAATCGGATCGATACCCGCCAGCGGCTCGTCGAGCAAAACGAAGTGCGGCTGACTCGCCAGCGCCCGCGCGATTTCGACGCGACGCCGTTCACCACCGGACAACGCCAACGACGGCGACCGCCGCAAGTGTGTGACGGAAAACTCCGCCAATAGTTCCTCGAGCATCATCTCGCGCCGATCCGACTTCGGTTCGACAACCTCGAGGACGGCACGAATGTTCTGTTCGACGGTCAGGCCGCGAAAGACGGACGGCTCCTGCGGCAAGTAACCGACACCGAGGCGCGCCCGCCGATACATCGGCAGATCAGTTATGTCGTAGTCGTCCAGTTGGATACTACCCGTATCCGGCGTCAACAAACCCGTGATCAGATAGAAGCAGGTTGTCTTGCCGGCGCCATTCGGACCCAGCAATCCAACCGCCTCGCCACGGCGTACGGCGACACTCACGTCGCGCACGACCGGCTTGTTCTTGAAGCGCTTGCCGAGGTTCCGCGCCACCAGACCGGCGTTGTCCGCGACCAGCTGCGGCCTCGGCTCCATGCGGGCGTCGCGCACTATTGTGCGCTCCCTTGCGGTCGGTCGACCGGCTTTGGTTTGGGCAGTAGCAGCACCTTCACCCGCTCCTTCTCCGCGCCGGGACCGCCGACGATCCGGCTGATCCCGGTGTTGAAGTCGACTTCCGCGAACTCGCCATTGAGTTGGTTGTCGCCGCGTGTGATCCGCACATTGCCGGCGAGTGTGGCAACGCCCGCATCCAGCTGATAGTCGCCCCGGTCGGCGTTGACGATGTCCTCCGGTGTCGAGATGTGGACGTTGCCGACGGCTTCGATCCGGTCGACATCGGCGTTGCCGCCGCCCGCGTCCGCGTCGTTGAAGTGAGCCATCAGAACGTCCGCTTGCACGCGGCGGTCCTGGCGGATGGCGAGCGCGTCGCCGCGTGCGACGGCCAGCTGATCGTTCTCGAAATACTCCAGACTGTCGTTCGCGACGATCGTGTCCTCCGGCGTTACCAGGCGCACCTCATCGCCGGTCAGAATGAGCACGCCGTTGAGCACGTCATAGACGGCTTGGTTTCCCGTCGCGACCTCTTTTTCCGACCGGATCGTCACGCTTCCACGCGCGTCGAGGCGGTATATTTCACTCGAGCCCCCCGCATCGTCGCGGTAGTAGGCGACCAGGCTGTCCGCTTCGACCGTTACCTCGCCCTGTATGGCGCGTGCGTTGCCCCGGGCGACGTAGAGCTGGTTGGCGCGCTGCCACTCGATCCCGTCGTCGGCCTCGATCTGCAGAGGACTGTCGGATAGATCGCCGAACCCCAGGGACTGCGCCGCGACCGGCGTGGTTGCCAGTGCCAGAATGGCGCTTGCCACGACGGTGTGCGTGCGGACCAGGCCGCTCATCACAAGCCGCCGCTGCCAGTCACCGTCATGCGGGAACGGCCCGTGAAGATGATCGTCTCGCCCTCGTCGCGAATCCGAAAACCCTCGGACTCGAGAAACCCGTGCGGACCGTGCCCCTCGACGCGCTCGTAACCTTCGGCGCTCCGTTCCTCGACATCGACTGTCGCGGTCTCCGTCGTGAACTCGTAGCCCGAGTCGTGGAACAGGTTCACGCGCCCGCTGAGGAAGAGCGTCTTGTTCTCCTGTTCGAACAGGCCATTGTCTGCGGTCAGCGCGATCCAGCTGCCGTCCTCCAAAGTGATGTCGGCTTTCGGCTGGTCGAGCTTGTACATTTGCTCGCCGCCGGCGCCTTTGACCGAGGATCCGAGTTCCGCCGAGATCTGAAAGGGGCGCGACTCCTCATCCACACCGAGCAATCGGGCATTCAGCACCTGAGGCTTGCCGCCGCCCTCCGGCCCCACCGCGGCCAGTTCGATCCGGAATGACTCGAACGCGCCGAAATGCGGCCAGGCAGTCACCGTCGCCAGCAGCAGGATCGCGCCAATCGGCAGAATGATCTTCATCGCGCCGACGAATCGGCTCGGGCCGATCCGCCGCGGACGTGTCCGTCCGCTCGCCCGCACCCGACGGCGCGGCCGACCGTACCGCTGACGAGCGTCGCGGTCGGCGCGAGATTGCTGGCCGAGTTCGGTCAAAGTCTTGTCAAATCCCAGGGCCCGCTTTCCGCCAGGGATGCGGGCGATTGCAAGCAATTATGCGGCCAGGGTTTCGGAATGGTCAACGCACAGCGTCTTTAAGTGTGGGCAAAGATGTCGGTGTCCGGCCAGCCCGCCAGGTCCAGCTCAACCCGCGTCGGCAAAAACGCGAATGCAGCTGTTGCCAGCGAAAGCCTCTGATGACGTCGGAGCATATCCTCGAGTTTGCTCTTCAAACGGTGCAGATACAGCACATCGGCCGCGGCGTACTCTATCTGTTCTTGGCTCAATTCGGCGGCACCCCAATCCGAGGATTGCTGTTGCTTCGAGATATCGACGCTCAACAGTTCACGGCACAAATCCCGCAGGCCGTGCCGGTCGGTATAAGTGCGGGCCAACTTAGACGCTATTTTGGTGCAGAACACCGGCCCTTCAACCGCGGCGACATGCCGCTTCAGAACCGCCAGGTCGAACCGCCCAAAGTGAAAGATCTTCTCGACTTGCGGGTCGATTAGCAGCGTCGCAAGGCGTGGTGCGTCATAGGTCGATCCATCGAACTGCACGAGATGGGCCGCGCCGTCGCCAGATGACAGCTGGACGACGCACAGGCGGTCCCGTTGCAGATTCAGACCCATCGTCTCGGTGTCGATCGCCACCGACGCGCCGAGATCGAGGTCGGCCGGCAGGTCGCCGCGGTGCAGTTTGATGTCGGATTTGGAGCCCTTGGCCATGACCGAAAACGCTTGGAGACGGCGGAATTGCTGCCTGGCTACGCCGTCGCCGAGCATGTGTCAACGTCACCGCCGGCGAGGCCGGTCCTTACGGAGGCTGGTCCTGACACAATACCGGCGTTATACAGCGGCGCACTGGTGGCGAAGGGTGGGGCACCATGTCCAGGCGTGTCACTGTATTTGGTGGGTCCGGCTTCATCGGACGTTATGTCGTCGAGCGACTGGCTGACGAAGGCGCGTCGGTCACCGTTGCCGTCCGTGATCCGGAGCGCGCCAAGTATCTGCGACCGCTGGGTGATGTCGGTCAGGTTTCGCCTGTACGGGTCGATTTGACCGACGAGGTGGCGGTCCAGGCCGCCGTCAAGGGCGCCGACGCGGTTATCAATCTCATCGGCATCCTATTCGAGTCTGGTCGCCAGACCTTCAAGCGTTGCCACGCGGACGGGCCGGCATTGTTGGCCGGTGCGGCAAAGGCCGCCGGGGTTCAGCGTTTCGTCCATGTGTCCGCCATCGGTGCGGAAGCCCAGTCGTCGTCCGAGTATGGCCGCTCGAAGGCGGCGGGCGAGGCCGCCGTCAGACTAGCGTTTCCGGAGGCCGCGATCTTGCGGCCGTCCATCGTCTTTGGCCCTGAGGATGGCTTCTTCAATCGGTTCGCCGGTCTCAGCCGGTTCCTGCCGGCCCTGCCGCTATACGGCGGTGGCCTGACGCGCTTTCAGCCTGTCTATGTCTGCGATCTGGCCGATGCGATCGTCACGGCGTCCCGGGATCCCGCCACGGCCTGCAAGACCTATGAAATTGGCGGCCCGCGGGTTTATGCGTTTGCCGACCTCATGCGCGTCATGCTGGCTGAGATCCGCCGCCGCCGGTTCTTGATTCCGCTGCCTTTTGGGATCGGCGCGGTGCAAGCCGCCTTTTTCGAGTTGCTGCCCAACCCGCCCTTGACCCGCGATCAGCTTCGGCAGCTGCAGCGGGACAATGTCGTCGCGGCGGACGCCCTGACCCTCAGCGACCTTGGCATCGAACCGACGGCTCTCGAGGGGATCTTGCCGACCTACCTGGTCCGGTACCGGCCGGGCGGTCGGCTCGGCGGGATGCCGGTCGCCGCCTAGTCACAAATACGCCCACGCCAGCAAGCCACCGCCCAAGATCAGCCGGTACACCACGAACGGCGTGTACCCGGCATGGCGCAGCCAGGCCATCAGGAAGGAGATCGCCGCCAACGCGGTGACGAACGAGAGGCCCGCGCCGACCACGGCCTCCGCCCCGATCATCCAATCGCCGGACTCGATCAGATTGACGGCCGACAGCGCGCCGGCCGCGAAAGTCGTCGGAATGGACAGCAGCATCGCAAACCGCGCGCCGTCCGCCCGCTCGTACCCGAGGAAGCGTGCGGCCGTCATCGTAATCCCGGAACGGCTCGTTCCGGGTATCAGTGCCAGGACCTGCGCCAAACCGATAATCAAGGCGCCATGATGCGGCAGTTGATCGATTAAGCGCGTCGACTTGCCGTAGCGGTCGCTGATCCACAACAGGATGCCGAAACCGAGCGTCGTCCAACCGATCACGGTCACTGACCGCAGGCTGTTGGTGACGAGGTCCTGTGCCACCAACCCAACGACGACGATCGGGAGCGTAGCGATAAGGATCTGCAGCGCCAACCGTCCGCCCGGAGTCGAGCGCCGGGTCGCCAGATGGACGATACCGGACGCCATCTGCGCCACATCCCGCCAGAAGTACAGCACCACGGCACCCAGCGTTCCGACATGGACGGCGACGTCGAGGATGAGTTCCGCCGCGGGCGCGGACCGTGCTTGGCCGGTACCGGCACCATCGGCCAGCTCACGAACCAATACAAGATGTCCGGAGGAGCTGATCGGCAGGAATTCGGTGACGCCCTGCACCAATGACAGGGTGACAAGCAGAAACAGCGGCACGCGCCCTCGCTTCGGTATTCAGGCGGTGCTTATGGCACAGAATCCAAGACAGACATCTACCTTGAATTATTAGGTCCGTTTCATGACTATCTTGTGGCATCAAGCGACGTCAGCAACGCCAGCGCGTGTGCCCGAAGCGTTTCGCGCCACCAATTAGTCAGCATTCCTGCCGTAATATCCATCAAAGGCTCGCCTTTCGCCGGGTTTTGGTCTATATGCTGACCTGAACGTTGTCGGCAGCGGCAAGGATCGCCGGTCAACCGCGCGCCAGCAGACCGGGCTGAGCGCCGCCCGCCAGGCGATATGCGTTGGGAGCAGGCTCGAAATGAGCAAAATGCTGAAATTTGTCGATGTAGATCGGCAGATGCCGGAAAAGGCCGCCCCCGAAGCGCGCCGCGCGCACTGGGACGAGATCTACGCGACCTTCGCGCGTGAGCGTGCCGCCGCCCAGGCCGAGCGCTGCTCCCAGTGCGGCATTCCCTTTTGTCAGGTGCATTGCCCGCTCCACAACAACATCCCGGACTGGTTGATGTTGACGGCCGAAGGCCGGCTCGAGGAGGCCTACGAGGTCGTGTCGGCGACCAACACCTTTCCGGAGGTCTGCGGCCGCATCTGCCCGCAGGACCGCCTGTGCGAGGGCAACTGCGTGATCGAGCAATCCGGGCACGGCACCGTCACCATCGGCGCGATCGAGAACTACATCACCATGACGGCCTTCGATCAGGGCTGGATCAAGCCGATCAAGCCGCCGGTCGAACGCCCGGAAAGCGTTGGCATCATCGGCGCCGGACCGGGCGGCATGGCGGCCGCCGACACCCTTCGGCGCCGCGGCTATCAGGTCCAAATCTACGACCGCTACGACCGGGCCGGCGGTCTGATGATCTACGGTATCCCCAACTTCAAGCTCGAGAAGGACGTCGTGGTCCGGCGTTGGCGGCTCCAAGAGGAGGGTGGCATTACCTTCCACCTGAATTGCGAGGTCGGCCGCGACATCACACTCGCCGAATTGCGCGATCGCCATGATGCCGTCTTGATCGCGACCGGGGTCTACCGCGCGCGGGGGATCAAGGTCCCGGGCGTCGGTCTCGACGGTATTTATCCAGCCATGCGTTATCTGACGGCGTCGAACCGCGTCGGCCTCGGCGACACCGTGGCGGAATTCGACGACGGGACGCTGAATGCCGCCGGCAAGGACGTCGTCGTGATCGGCGGCGGCGATACCGCCATGGACTGCGTCCGCACGGCCGTCCGCCAAGGCGCGACCTCGGTGCGCTGCCTGTACCGGCGCAACCGCGCCAACATGCCCGGTTCGATGCGGGAGGTGACCAACGCCGAGGAAGAAGGCGTTGAGTTTGTTTGGCAGTCGGCGCCGGAAGCGTTTCTTGGCGATACCAGCGTTAGCGGCATGCGCGTTGTGCGAATGCGCCTCGGCCCGCCGGACGCCTCGGGGCGCCGCACGCCGGAGCCGGTCGACGGCTCGGCCGAAACCGTATCGGCGGACCTGGTCATCACCGCCCTCGGTTTCGATCCCGAAGAACTGCCGGCCATGTTCGATGCGCCGGAACTCGACGTCACCCGGTGGGGTACCGTGCGGACCGATTTTCAGACGAAAGCGACGTCCTTGGACGGCGTGTTCGCGGCCGGCGACATCGTGCGGGGCGCCAGCCTTGTCGTCTGGGCGATCCGCGACGGCCGCGAGGCCGCGGCGGCCATCCACGGCTACATCCAGGACAAGGCCATGGCGGCCTTGCCGAAGGCGTCGTGAGGGGAGGGGAAATGTCAGATCGCAGGGTCTCCGGCGACACGTTTGTTCGCCAATGGCAGCGGGAAGCCGACCATCTCCGGGACAATCATGCCTACGACCCGGCCGATGAACGCGCCAGTTGCGGCGTCGGCCTCGTCGCCGCGATCGACGGCAAACCGCGCCGCGAGGTCGTGCAGGCCGGCATCGCCGCACTGAAGGCGCTGTGGCATCGCGGGGCCGTCGACGCCGACGGCAAGACGGGCGATGGCGCCGGCATTCATCTGCAAATCCCCCAGGAGTTCTTCAAGGAGCACATCCGGGCCACCGGCCACGAGCCGATGGAAGGGCGACTCGCCGTCGGCATGGTGTTCCTGCCGCGCACCGACTACGCGGCGCAGGAGCGCTGTCGGACGATCGTCGAGTCCGAGATCCTAAACTTCGGGCATTTCTTGTATGGCTGGCGGCAGGTGCCGGTGAACACGGCCGTCATCGGTGAGAAAGCGAACGCCACACGGCCGGAGATCGAGCAGATCATGATCGCCAACGGCCGCGGCGTCGTAAATCGGCGTTTCGAACTCGATTTGTTCGTGATTCGCCGGCGCATTGAAAAGCAAATAGCGGCCGAGGGCATCCAGGACTTCTACATCTGCTCCTTGAGTTGCCGCTCGGTCATCTACAAGGGCTTGTTTTTGGCCGAACAGCTCACGGCCTTCTATCCGGACCTGTTGGACGAGCTGTTCATCTCGAACTTCGCGATCTATCACCAGCGTTATTCGACGAACACGTTCCCGACTTGGTGGCTCGCCCAACCGTTCCGCATCATCGCCCACAATGGTGAGATCAATACACTGCGCGGCAACATCAATTGGATGAAGGCCCACGAACCGCGCATGGTGTCCGAGACATTGGGCGACCAACTCGATGACGTCCTGCCGGTCATTCCGCCGGGCAGTTCGGACAGTGCGGCGATCGACGCCGCATTCGAGCTCACCGTGCGGGCGAGCGATCGCGATCTGCCGATGGCCAAAGCACTGATGATACCCGACGCCTGGGAACAGCGCGAGGCGATGCCGCCCGCGCACCGCGCCTTGTTTAGCTATTGCAGCTCCGTCATGGAGCCATGGGACGGTCCGGCCGCGATCTGCGGGTTCGGCGGCCGCTGGGTCGTCGCCGGCATGGACCGCAACGGCCTCCGCCCTTTGCGCTACACGATCACCGGAGACGGGCTGCTCGTCGTCGGCTCAGAAACCGGCATGGTCCGCATCGATGAGTCGCGCGCGCAAGAGAAGGGACGCGTCGGTCCCGGCGAGATGATTGCCGTCGATCTGCAGAAGGGCCGCTTTTTCCATGACCGGGAGATCCGGGACATGTTGGCCACGACTCATCCGTTCAGCGAGTGGGTCGGCAACATCACGAAGCTCGACCAGCTCATCTCGGCGGACGGGTTGGAAACCCGCGAACTCGATCGCCCCGAACTGCGCCGCCGGCAGGTGCTGCACGGCTGGTCGATGGAGGACTTGGAACTAATCCTCCAGCCGATGGTCGCCGATGCCAAGGAACCGACGGGCTCGATGGGCGACGACGTGCCGTTGGCGGTACTATCGGATAAGTATCGCGGCCTGCATCACTTCTTCCGGCAGAACTTCGCGCAAGTCACCAATCCGCCGATCGACAGTTTGCGCGAGACGGCGGTCATGACGCTGACCACGCGGCTCGGTAACCTCGGCAACGTGCTCGACCAAGACGCCAGCCAGTGCGATCTGCTGCAGCTTGAGACGCCCATCCTGACGAACGCCGAGTTCGCCGCGATGCGCCGTCACATGGACTCCACGGTGGCGGAGATCCGCTGCACCTTCGACCCGCATGTGGAAAACGGTCTCAGTGATGCCTTGCAGCGTATCCGCAGCGAGGCCGAGGATGCCGTCCGCGGCGGCGCGGTCCATCTCGTCTTGTCCGACCGCGAGGTCGATGCCGACAACGCTCCTGTACCGATGATCCTCGCAACCGGCGGTGTGCACACCCATCTTGTCCGCCAGTCGCTTCGCACCTTCACGTCGCTGAACGTGCAGTCGGGCGAGTGCCTCGATGTCCACTACCTGGCCGTCCTCATCGGTGTCGGCGCGACGACCGTCAACGCCTATCTCGCGCAGGAGGCGATCGGCGACCGGCAAGCCCGCGGCTTGTTCGGCGATCTACCCCTCGACACCTGCATGCGGCGCTACAAGGATGCGGCAAGCGCCGGTCTGCTCAAGATCATGTCGAAGATGGGCATCTCGGTCGTCAGTTCTTATCGCGCCGGCTACCATTTCGAAGCGATCGGGCTCAGCCGCACGTTGGTCAACGAGTTCTTCCCCGGCATGACCAGCCGCATATCCGGGATCGGTCTCGGCGGCATCGAAATGAAGACCGTCGAGCAACACCGCCATGCGTATCAGGCCGACGCCATCGCGGTCCCCGTTGGCGGCCTCTACCGGTATCGGCGCGGTGGCGAAACCCATGCCTTCCAGGGTCGCGCGGTTCACCTTCTACAGTCGGCCTGCAACACCGACAGCTACGCGACGTACCGGCGCTATCTCGATGAGGTCGAAAAGCAGCCGCCGATCAGCGTCCGCGATCTCTTGGATTTCCGGCCGGTAAAGTACGCGGTCAGCCTGGACGAAGTTGAATCGATCACCGAGATCCGCAAACGGCTCGTCTCGCCCGGCATCTCGTTGGGCGCCCTCAGTCCCGAGGCCCATGAGACACTGTCGATCGCCATGAACCGCATCGGCGCGAAGTCCGATTCCGGCGAAGGCGGCGAGGACCCCGGGCGCTATCGGCCGAAACCGAACGGCGACAACCCGTCGAGCGCCATCAAGCAGATCGCCTCCGGCCGGTTTGGGGTGACGGCCGAGTATCTCAACAACTGCCGCGAGATCGAGATCAAGATCGCCCAGGGCGCGAAGCCGGGTGAGGGCGGCCAACTTCCGGGCTTTAAGGTGTCAGGACTGATCGCGCGGCTGCGTCACTCGACCGAGGGCGTGACCCTGATCAGTCCGCCGCCGCATCACGACATCTATTCCATCGAGGATCTGGCGCAGCTCATCTACGACCTGAAGCAGATCAACCCGGAGGCCAAAGTCTGCGTCAAGCTGGTCGCGCGCAGCGGCATCGGCACGATCGCCGCGGGTGTCGCCAAGGCACACGCCGACGTCATTCTGGTGTCGGGCCATTCCGGCGGCACCGGCGCCTCGCCGCAATCGTCGATCCGCTACGCCGGCTTGCCGTGGGAACTCGGCTTGAGCGAGGTCCACCAGGTTCTGACGCTAAACCGCCTGCGGCATCGGGTGCGGCTGCGCGCCGATGGTGGGCTGAAGACCGGGCGGGACATCGTCGTTGCGGCCATGCTCGGCGCCGAGGAGTTCGGTATCGGCACGACGAGCTTGGTGGCGATGGGCTGCATCCTGGTGCGGCAGTGCCACTCGAATACCTGTCCGGTGGGCGTTTGCACCCAGGACGACCGTTTGCGTGACAAGTTCACCGGTTCGCCGGAAAAGGTCGTTAGCCTCTTTACCTTCATCGCCGAGGAAGTGCGCGAAATCCTCGCGGCATTGGGAATGCGCACCCTTGACGAAGTCGTCGGGCGCACGGACCTGCTCCACCAGGTCAGCCGCGGCAATCCCTACCTCGACGATCTCGACCTCAATCCGATTCTGGTGCGTGCCGATGCCGGCGATTACGTCGCGCGCTGCACGGTCGACCGCAACGAGGTCCCGGAGACCCTCGACGCGCAGATGATCCTCGACGCCGAGCCGCTGTTCCGGGACGGCGAGAAGATGCAGCTCGCCTACAACATCCGGAATACCCAGCGCGCCATCGGCGCCAAGATCAGTTCACGGATAACGCGGCAGTTCGGCATGTCGGCTCTGCAGCCCGGCCATCTAACGATCCGGTTACGCGGCTCCGCCGGTCAGTCGCTCGGCGCCTTCGCCGTGCAAGGTCTGCGCGTCGAAGTCCTCGGCGACGCCAACGACTATTGCGGCAAGGGCTTGTCAGGGGGCACGATCGTCGTGCGGCCGCCGACCTCGAGCCTTATCGTCCCCGCGGAGAACACGATCGTCGGCAATGTCGTGTTGTACGGTGCGACATCCGGCAAGTTTTTTGCGTCGGGGCTAGCGGGCGACCGTTTCTGCGTGCGCAATTCCGGTGCCGAGGCCGTCGTCGAAGGCTGCGGCTCGAACGGCTGCGAATATATGACCGGCGGCACCGCCGTCATTCTCGGGCCGGTCGAGGACAACTTCGGGGCCGGCATGACCGGCGGCATGGCGTTCGTCTACGACCGCGACGAGCAATTCATCAGCCGTCTCAATCCGGACTCGGTCACGGTGCAGCGCATCGAAGTCGATTATTGGGACGAGCGTCTGCAGGGGCTCATCCAAGAGCATACGCTCGCCACCAACTCGGCGCTTGGACGGCACCTCCTCGACAATTGGGACCGTTGTCAGCCGCGATTCTGGCAGATCGTCCCCGTCGATATGCTCGACAAGCTGCCGCATCCCGTTCGCCTGCCGGCGGCAGCTGTCGTTGGCGCGGCCGAGTAACGGTTAGGCCGGCGCTTTCTCCCCCGCCGTTACGGCGCCGGTCAGCCGGTTCTGCGGCGGCGCCAGCGGACAGATCCATTTGTCCGAATAGGCGCAGGACGGGTTGTACGCGAAATTGAAGTCGAGGATCAGGCGCCCGTCGACGGCGCCGAGATCCGCGCCCTTGATACCGTCAAGCAAATAACGCCCGCCGCCATAGGTGTCGCCGCCATTGGTGGCGTCGCCGAACGGCAGAAAGACGCCGCCGCCGTAACCGGCCAGCCAGTACACGCTCAGTTCGCCGCCCAACGTGTCGGCCAACCCGACCGTCCGCGCGAAGGGCACCGCATCGACCGTACCGTCCTGACCAGCCGGCCACGCGACTGCCGACCCGTCGACCGCCTCCACATCGACCACAAACCGCAGCGACGCCGTGTACGCAAAGTACGGCAGCCCGTTGAACGGTGCCGTGCGTCCCGCCAGCGGCGATTGCGAATGCACGCCGAACAGCTGATCGCGCCGCTTTGTCCACATACGCCAGGCAACTTCCGGATCGTCCGACCCGCGCACGGCCGCGTACGTTTCGGCAATCCGCCGTCGCCAGTCGGCCAGCGCCAGCGCGTCAGTCACGGCGGCCACGCGGCGAAGTCACGGCCAAGGCGATCAGGTAGCGATTGCCCGCGGCGCAAGCGCGTTGTAACTCTCTCGCCCGGTCCCCATGCGCACGCTCTATCATTCTTGGCTGTGTCCGTTTTCCCGCAAGGTCCGCCTGACCTTAGGCGAAAAGCGGCTCGACTTCGAACTCGTGCTGGAGAAATGGTGGGAGCGGCGCCAGGCCTTTCTCATGATGAATCCGGCCGGTCAGATCCCGGTCCTACAGGACCCCGAGGGCCATACCCTCGTCGACTCGGTCGCCATCTGTGAACTGCTCGACGAACAATATCCGACGCCGCCGCTGATGGGCGCCACGCCGTTGGCGCGCGCCGAGACTCGCCGGCTGGTCGCCTGGTTCGATCTGAAGTTCCATCGCGAGGTCACGCGCCATCTGGTCGATGAGAAGATCACCAAACGGCTGCGGCGCAGCGGCGAGCCCAGTCCGGCGGCGATCCGTGCCGGTTACGCCAACGTCCGCCATCACCTCGACTACGTCTGCTACCTGACCGACCGGCGCAATTGGCTGGCCGGTGACGAGTTCTCGATGGCGGATATCGCGGCGGCGGCGCAGTTCTCGTGCAACGACTATGGCGGCGACGTGCCGTGGGAGGAGTTTCCGCCCGCCAAGACCTGGTATGCCCGGATCAAGTCGCGCCCCAGTTTCCGGCCGCTGCTGGCCGATCACGTGCCGGGCGTTCCGCCGCCCAAACACTACGCGGATCTCGATTTCTGACGACTACCTGCCGACGTCCAGGCGCTCGATATTGGCCCGGGCAATCTGGGCCGCGCGTGACTCCGGCGCGGTCCGAATGACCTGCAGCCAGTCGTCGCGCGCGCCGTCGGCGTTGCCTGCCAATCGCCGCAGCATGCCGCGCTCAATCAGCGCCTCCGGATTGTTGGGGACCAGCGACAGCGCCTTCTCGATATCCTCGGAAGCCAAATCGGGCACGTCGAGGAGCCTGTACGCGGCGGCGCGAAATACCAGCGCGTCGACCCGCTGCGGCGCGATCTCCAGCGCCAGATTGAAATCGTCGATCGCATCCCAATAACTCTGTGCCACGGCCAGGATCTCGCCGCGGTCGATCAGCAGCTCGACGTTCTCGGGGTCGGTCGTCAGTCCCGCCGTCAGCGCGGCGTAGGCGCGCTCGGCGTCTTGGGCCAACAACCAGGCCCGGCCGGCTTGTGCCAGCACCTCGGCCCGCGTCGCCGCCGGAAATGCCTTCATGCTATCGGCCAGGTTTTCCAGCCGGCTGGCCGCCATCTCGTAGCTGTCGAGCGCGATTAGCGCCAGCGCCACGCAATGCGCCGCCCGCAAATCATTGCTCAAATCGCGCCATGCCAGCGCCGCTTCGTATGCCTGCTCCGGGTCACCGTCGATCTGCCCGATGCACTGGCCATAGGCATCGTCAGGGTGCATATCGAACAGGTTCGTTTCGACTTGCGCCCACGCCGACATGGCAAACCCGCAGAGGAAGCAGGCCGCACCGATCTGTCGCCACCCGAACACGGCGACAACTTTCAGGATTGGGACCGGGAGAGCAAGCTGGAATATGGCCACCAAATCGACGCTCTTCTGTTTCGGCCTCGGCTACACGGCACGTGCCCTGGCCGC
>CAJICA010000149.1_pt1 | contig 18524 bp, 18 predicted proteins | sample 9199501 | NCBI WGS metagenome assembly CAJICA01 (sample SAMEA7708319, study PRJEB35096) | sediment metagenome | biome: marine neritic benthic zone biome [ENVO:01000025]; feature: sediment [ENVO:00002007]; material: shallow marine sediment [ENVO:03000034] sea grass bed [ENVO_01000059] ... | reverse complement strand
GTCGTCCCGCAACCACTCGTGTTGATGACCACGGCGTCGATGTCTTCCTTGTCCCAATGGCGGATATTGTTGGCGGCCTGACCGTGGGATGACGCCGAACGGCCCATGTGGTGGGTGAGCGCGCCGCAGCACCCCGCGCCGGGCGGGACGACGACCTCGACGCCCATGCGATTCAGCAGGCGCACGGTCGCCTCGTTGATGGCCGGGTCGAGTACACGTTGCGCACAGCCGGCCAGCAACGCCACGCGGGCACGCCGTGGGCCGTTCGCTGGGAATATGCCCTCACTATCCATCGTGGAACGTGGCGCCACGCGCTTCGGAGCCATGGCGACAACGTTCTTCAGGCGTCCGGGCAAAATCGCGGCAAACGGCCTGGCTATCGCGGAACATCGCAGCGCAAGTCGAAATAGCGCCGGGCGCGGCAGGACGATTGCCAGAATCGTTCGCAGGGCGCGTTCCGCAAGCGGTCGCCGGTAGGTCTTCTCGATATGGGCCCGGGCATGATCGACCAGGTGCATGTAGTTCACGCCCGACGGGCAGGTCGTCATACAGGAGAGACAGGAGAGGCAACGGTCGACATGACGAACCGTCCTGGCATCGGCCGGCCGGTCGGCTTCAAGCATTTCCTTGATCAGGTAAATGCGTCCGCGCGGGCTATCCAGCTCGTCGCCCAGCAGCGCGTAGGTCGGACACGTCGCGGTGCAGAAGCCGCAGTGCACGCATTTACGCAGGATCCTCTCCGACTCCGCAGTATCAGGATCGGCGAGCTGTTCGGCCGTGAAACGCGTCTGCATCAGACGCCCGCATACATTCGGCCGGGATTTAGAATGCCATGGGGGTCGAAGGCATTCTTGACGCGGGCCGACAGCGCGGTCACCGGCTGAGATTGGGGTTGGAAGACGGCGACGGCGGCACGGACACTCTCGGGGGCGCGAAATAGGGTTGCGTGTCCGGAATTCACCGCGGCACGTACTATCGAAGCGTTGGCATCCGCGAGTTCGGATCCTTCGTCGAACGCGGCCCAGACAAGGCCGCCACCCCAGTCGAAATGGACCTCGGCATCCAAAGAAGACCGCAGGCTTTCGGCCAGCGTGACGCCGTCCGACGGTGGCACCGAGATCCGCCACAGACACCCGGTCTGTGGCAGCAGCCGCCCGTCCGATATCTCCTTCCACAGGGTCCGCGAGTTGCTGGTGTGGAGTTCCTCCGTGCTGCCCAGTTTCGACAGTGCCTCGCGGAGCGCTTGGCAGCGCCCGACGACGGACGGCCGGACGCCCTCCAGCCTCAGAGCGGTTATCGATCTCGCTGTTGCGCTGACATGGGACACGGCGGACCGTTTGGTCGCCGGTGCCGGCAAGTGCGCGGCGCCCGACACGTCGTGGCTGCTGCCGAGGGCCTCCGACATGGCACGGATCGCCGCCGCTTCATCCAGGCCAATGATCAGAACCGTTCGAACCGCCTCTGCCGCCGGTAGAACCTTGATCGTGAGTTCGGTCATCGCGGCGAGCGTCCCGAAGGAACCGGTCATGAGTTTGCACAGATCGTAACCGGTTACGTTCTTGACCACACGACCGCCGGTCTTGAAGGTCTGGCCGCGGCCGCTGACAGCGTTCAGGCCCAACACGTGATCGCGGACCGCGCCAGCCTTGATTCGTCGTGGCCCGGCCAGATTGCTAGCGACAAGGCCGCCAAGCGTGCCGGCGGCGGCCGTCCCGAAAATCGCACCGAAATCGGGTGGCTCGAAAGCCAGGGCCTGATTGTTGGCGGCGAGTTCCGCCTCGATCTCCCTCACCGGCGTGCCGGGCCCGGCACTGAGCACGAGCTCGGCGGGTTCGTACATGCCAATACCGCTCATTTTGGACAGATCAAGCGTACGCGCGGCTTGGATGGGGCGCCCGAGGCCACGCTTCGTGCCGGTACCGACCAGTTCCAGCAGCGCCTGCTCGGAAACGGCCCAGGCGATGACTTTTTCGACCTCCGCGTGGTCCGTCGGCGCGAAAAGATCCGCCACCGCTAGAAGCGCGGGAGATCGGGAAACGGCATCTGGCCACGGTGGATGTGCATGCGGCCGAGCTCGGCACAACGGTGCAGCGTGGGAAAGACCTTCCCCGGATTCAGCAGTTGCTTCGGGTCGAAGGCGCATTTGAGACGCTGTTGCTGGTTGAGGTCCTCTTCGGTGAACATCTCGCCCATGAGGTCGCGTTTTTCCACTCCGACGCCATGCTCGCCGGTGAGGACCCCGCCAACTTGGACACAGAGCTTCAATATGTCCGCGCCGAACTCCTCCGCCCGCTCCAGTTCGCCGGGCTTGTTGGCGTCGTACATGATCAGGGGATGCAGGTTGCCGTCGCCCGCGTGGAACACATTGGCGACGCCGAGATCATAATGCGCGGACAGCTCGTTCATGCGCCGCAGGACCTCCGGCAGCCGATGCCGTGGGATCGTTCCGTCCATGCAGTAGTAGTCCGGCGAGATGCGGCCGATGGCCGGAAAGGCGGCTTTGCGCCCCGCCCAGAACTGCAGGCGCTCGGCCTCGCTTTCGCTAACCCGCAGTGAGGTGGCGCCGTTGCTCTCGGCGATCGATCGGACCTGTTGGAGCAGGTAGTCGACCTCGTTGGGCGGTCCGTCGAGTTCGACGATGAGCAGCGCGCCCGCGTCGGTCGGGTAGCCGGCCTGCACAAAGTCCTCGGCCGCCCGGATCGCCGGACCGTCCATCATCTCCATACCGCCCGGAATAATGCCGGCACCGATGATCGCGGCGACGGTGTCGCCGGCCGCCTCCGATGTCTCGAATCCGACCAACAGCGCGCGGGCCGAGGTCGGCGTCGGCAGAATTCGAACAGTCACCTCGGTGATGATCCCAAGCAACCCTTCGGAGCCCGTCACAACGCCCATCAGGTCGTAGCCGCCGGCATCCAGGTGACGCCCGCCGAGCTGCACGACCTCACCGCCGGGCAGGACAATCTCGACACCCAGCAAGTTGTTGGTGGTCAGGCCATACTTGAGGCAGTGCACGCCGCCCGAGTTCTCCGCGACGTTGCCGCCGATCGTGCAGGCGATCTGACTCGATGGGTCCGGCGCGTAGTAAAAACCGTCCGCCGCGACGGCTTGGGAGATGGCCAGGTTGGTGACGCCAGGCTGGGCAACGACACAGCGGTTGTCGTAGTCTATTTCGAGTATCCGATTAAACTTGGATAGCCCCAGGGTGATGGCGTCCGCGGCCGGCAAGGCGCCGCCGGAAAGTGATGTGCCGGCGCCGCGCGGCACGATCTTGACGTTGTTCTCCTGGCAATAGCCAAGAATGGCGCTGACCTGCGCCGTGGACTCCGGCAGAACGACGATCAATGGCAACTGGCGATAGGCCGTCAGCCCATCGGTCTCGAAGGCGCGCATCTCCACTTCTTCGGTAATGACGCCTTCGCCATGCACGATGCCCCGCATCGCAGCGATAATGCTGTCGCGTTTGCACAGCGTTTCCTGGTCCGGCTCCGGTAAACGCACGAGCGTGCCTCCCCGCGGGTATTACCGGTCCAATTTAGGGCGTGGTCAAGAGATAGCGACCCCGACGCGAGCCGCCTGATGGGCGGGGACCCCGGTCAGCCTTGGCGGGCCTTGAACCGCGGGTTCTTCTTGTTAATGACGTAAACGCGCCCGCGCCGCCGCACGACCTGACAGGCCTTGTGGCGTTTCTTTACTGATTTCAATGAGTTAATGACTTTCATAACCACCGCTCCCGGGGCGCAACGGGCGCGGACGCTAGCCGAGGTGGTTGGGTCTGTCAACGGCGGCGGCGCGGCCGTCTTGACAACCCCGCTGGTCGCCGGTTTATCTGTCCATGCGCCGATTTGAACGATCAGCTTGCGGGCGCGAAATAAATGCGGCTAAAGCGGCGGGAGGTCTGCCGAAGCGATAGCTGCGGCGGGCTTTTTTCTTTGGCCCGTCCGTTTCAAGCGCCAGGTGGGCGCGGGAAGGAGCGAAGATGGGCCAAACCTATGCCGGCGACGTCACCTCCCAGGAGGCATGGCGGGTTCTCCAAGAAGATGAGGCCGCTGTGCTGGTCGACGTGCGGACCCAGCCCGAATGGACATTCGTCGGATTGCCAGATCTGTCGAATGTCGGCCGTCGCCCCCTCTGTGTCGAGTGGCAGGCCTACCCGGAGATGGCGGTCAATGCCGGCTTCGTCGCGGCGGTCGAGGCCGCAAATGTGGGTAAGAATGCGACGGTCTTGCTGTTGTGCCGGTCCGGTGCACGTTCACGGAACGCCGCAATCGCGCTGACGGAGGCAGGCTATCAGCGCTGCTTCAACGTCGCCGACGGCTTTGAGGGCCCCCACGACAGCGACGGTCATCGCGGCACTCAAGTCGGCTGGAAAGCGGCCGGGCTGCCCTGGAAGCAGGGTTGAACGATGTCGGAGAGTAAGAGCCCGGGCGGCTGGCGGCCCCAAACGAAGCTGGTGCGGGGCGGACTGACGCGCTCGGACCACGGTGAGACCAGCGAGGCTATCTATCTGAACTCGGGTTTCGTCTACGACAGCGCGGAATCAGCCGAGGCGCGGTTCAAGGGCGAGGCCGATGGGTTCATTTATTCACGATACGGCAATCCGACCGTGCGGATGTTCGAGGAACGGGTGGCCCTGATGGAAGGCGCCCAGGCGGCGTTCGCCACCGGCAGCGGCATGGCGGCGGTGTTTGCGTCGCTGATGTGCCAACTCCGGGCGGGGGATCATGTTGTCTGCGCCCGCGCCCTATTCGGTTCCTGCTACTTCATCGCCACCGAGCTGCTGCCGCGCTGGGCGATCGAAGTGACCCTGGTGGACGGCCCAGACATGGGGCAATGGCGGACAGCTCTATCGCGCGAGACAAAGGCGGTCTTTTTCGAAACACCGGCCAACCCGACCCTGGAACTGATCGATATTGCCGCCGTGTCAGAACTGGCCCACGCCGCCGGTGCCAAGGTGATCGCGGACAACGTCTTCTCGACGCCGCTGTTGCAGCGCCCGCTGAAGTTCGGCGCCGACGTGGTCGTGTACTCGGCGACCAAGCACATCGACGGCCAAGGCCGCTGCCTTGGCGGCGTCATCCTCGCCGATGCGGAATTCATCAACGAGACCCTGCAGCCTTTCCTGCGCCACACTGGACCAGCATTGAGCCCCTTCAACGCATGGGTTCTGCTCAAGGGGCTCGAGACACTGGAACTCCGCGTCGCCCGCCACTGCGAAAGCGCGGCGCGGATCGCCGATGTGTTGGCCGACCACCCGGCCGTTGCCAGGGTGCTGTACCCTTGGCGGGCCGACCACCCTCAACATGAGCTGGCGCGTCGGCAGATGAGCGGCGGGAGCTCGCTGGTCAGCTTCGAGCTGCACGGCGGACAAGACTCAGCCTATCGACTGCTCAACAGCCTTCAACTGATCGATATTTCCAATAATCTGGGCGACGCGAAGAGCCTCATCACCCATCCGGCGACAACGACCCACCGGGCGATGGGCCCCGAAGGGCGCGCCGCGATGGGCGTCAGCGACGGGCTCGTCCGGCTTTCCGTCGGTCTGGAGGATGTCGAAGACCTGATCGAGGATCTGGATGCCGCCCTGTCACCGCTGACGATGCCGATCGCGGCGCAATAGAAAGCCCGTAATGGGCGTTTCGGAGCGCTCGGAGGGCTATTTCTTCTTCTGTCCGGATCCGTTTGGGCGCGGGTCCGCCTGGTCATGGTGCGCCACGGGCAGGATCAACACCACCCGAAGACCGCCGCCGGTGGCCAACTCGGCGCGGACGGTGCCCCCAATGGCCTCGACGTTTCGACGGACCACCCAAAGGCCGATTCCCTGATGACCTCCGGTTGGGCTCTGCACGGCCATATCCTCGCGTTTGGTATAGTACCGCTCAAAGATCTGGCTGAGGTTTTTGTCGGGAACGCCGGGGCCGCTGTCTTCGACAACGAGTTCTGCCTGCCGAGACTCGATGCGGCGCAGCGTGACGTTGATTGTGCCGCCCGACGGCGTGAAGCCGATTGCATTCTCAAGCAGGTTCTCGAGCACCGTTTCGAGCATCGGCCGGCTGCCCAGTACGGCAATCTCGCTCGAGACGCCCACCGTCAGCCGAATGCCGCGGCGGCCGGCGACGGGCGCGTGACCCGATGCCAGATCGGTGACGAGACCGGCCAGGTCTACACGATTGCGGGGCGGGTTGATCAATTGGGCCCCGGTCTCGTCGAGACGCCGAGCGGCCGAGACCAGACCGTCGAGCCGGTCGAGCGCATTGTCGATGCGCTTGAGCGCGCCGCGGCCGCGCTCGTGACCGCGCGGGACGGCAGCAACCACGGGCTCAAGGGATTGGCGAATGATGGCGATTGGCGTCTTCAGCGCATGCGTATTGTCTTCCGCCGCTCGCCGCAGCGCCCGCGCGGAGGTGCGAAGGGTCGTCACCATGCGGTCGAACTCAGCCGCGACACGACCAAGCTCCGGCACCCTGTTGAGGTTCGCGAAGGACGGCGGGACGTGATGGCTTGTGCCGATGCGCTGTACGCGGTGGGCCAGCCGACCAAATCCCCGCAAGCCCGACCAGACGTCGATCAGCAGGCTGAGCGTGATAACGGCCATCGCCACGTAGATGAGCGCCGCCGACCGCGCCTCTGGGCGCATCCAGTAGGGCGTGTCCAGAAGCCCACCGTCCACCCGGGCTTCCGGTAGGGACGCGATCACGACCCAGCAGCCGTCCCGGCTATTGACCGCGCTCATCGAGGTGATGACCTCGTCGGTGCCGGCGGCGGTTTGGTACCGGGTCACCTTGTCAAGGCTGCCGTCACAGGACGGCGCGAGCCTGGTCAAGATGCGTTCCCGCAACAGGTCCTGGCGCAGGCCTGCGAGTTGGAGGTCGGTCTTCGTCGGACTAGCCGCAACGAAATAGAAGTCGTTGGCGCTGCTGAGAGCATTCGGCCTGAACAAGACCCGTACCTGCATGCTGCCGCCCACCAGCGAATTTAGAGTCTCGTTGAAGACAGCGGGCGAGATCGCGTCATTGGCAAAATCGGTCAGTACGGGGACCAACGCGCGTGTGACGAGGCGGCCCTGCTGTACGACGCTCCTTTCGATCAGCGCCTGGTTCTCGCTATAGGCGTCGCGAAATTGTCCATATAGGACGATCGGGACTGCCGCGAACACGGCTGCCAACAGAACAAGCTTCGTCAGAATGGAGCGCGCAGCGCCGGTAACGGCGCGGGTGGTTCCGTCGGTAATTCGTGCTCCAACCGGTACGGTCGCACTACGACTGCTCATCAAGCGTCGGCCTTCGTCCCCGAAACGTTGCGCGAATGATCCACGCACTTCGGAAATTTCTCAGTAAGCTCAAGGGGTTGCCACATCATTGCTACAGGCGGCCCGAGGCGATAACGAAACGTTAACCGGCAGCAGCGCACAACACTCAGCTATCCGCCACACATTAGGCCGAGAAGTCGAAGCTGGTGCCGTCTCCGCCCTCTCGCAGCGCAGGCCTATTGGGCCAGATCGGCCGAACGTGTCGATGGCTCGGCGTGCTCGCGGGCAGCGGTTGTATGGCCTCGCTGGGGCCGCCGGATCAGGAAGCCCTGAATCCAAGCCCATGGCTGCCCTCAGCGGCTGAAATCGTCGCCGCGGACCATCCCGAATCGCCGTTTGGCGGAGGTACGGCAGCCGCGCGGCCGTTCCCGCGTCCGAAACCGGAAAACCCGACCGGCAAGAGTGTTATCCGGCTATCGTCGGGCACACCGGAAGAGCTGATCGGCCTCGGTCCCGAACTGACCGTTAATCTGTTGGGACAGCCGACCTCGAGCGTCGAGGAGGCATCGACTCGAATCTGGCAATATCAGGATCCGGCTTGCACCCTGCAGCTGACCCTTCTCCTGAACGTCCTTACCTCGACCTACCAGACCGTCTTTTACGAAGTGACGCCGGCGGAGGGTGACGAGATTACGCGCGAGGCGTGCCTCTCGACGATCATCGCGAATAGGGGCACCTACACACCGCGCAACTAGTCTCCTGGGCGCTGGGCCCGGATACTGCCACACTCTGCTCATGCGTAACCTCGCCCTTAGGTTCGAATCGCTACGACGCCATTCGAATCCCTTGCCGCGGCGCGCCGCCGCGATTGGACTCATCGTCGGCGGGGTATTCGGCTTCTTGCCGATCCTGGGATTCTGGATGATCCCGTTGGGTGTCGTCCTGCTGTCGGACGATGTTCCTTGGCTACGGCGGCAGCGGCGGGCCCAGACGGTCCGCTGGGGACGCTGGTGGGGCCGGCAACGGGAACGACTGGCTAATGGCAGCGGCCGGTCGGGGCAGTGAGGCACACAGACGGCGATCCGGGAGCGTGACGCCAGCTCACAGCCAGCGGCGGACGCTGGCCTTGTAGTCGCGGTACTGGTCGCCGAACAGCCCCTCGAGATCCGCTTCTTCCCGCCGGATCGCTTTCCTATGTGTCCAATGGATGGCGGGCAGCACACCTAGCAGTATCCAGACACTGTCGACCATCAAGGCGGCGCCCAGGTAGACGAGTGTCACGGCGACATAACCCGGGTTCCTGGAGTATTGGAGGATGCCGCTGGTGACGAGGGCGGTCGCGGTCTTGTAGACGTCGAATTTCGTCCCGGCCCGTCGGAACTCCCGCATGGCTAGCGCCGCGATACAGATGCCAGTGAGGATCAATAGACCGCCGAGCGCAAACTGGACACCTGCCGGCAGAAACGGTGCCGGTCGGCGCCAATCGATCAGCAGCGTCGCGAGAAAGTAGGCGATATATACAACCGGGGGCGGGATCGGGATGCCCGGCTTCCGGGTAGCCGTTTGCGTCATGGTCCGATTAGCATGGTGGGCGCGGCTGGGATTGAACCAGCGACCCCCACGATGTCAACGTGGTGCTCTCCCGCTGAGCTACGCGCCCTTCCCCAGGGGGTCGCGTCTTACAATGGGGCAGCAGCCTTTGCAAGCAGGCGACAGCTAGCTCAAATACCGTTCCACATTGTCCACCAGCTCGCGCAGGTGGAAGGGCTTCGACAGGACCTGGGCGTCGCTGAACTCCTGCCGGGCCGTCATTGCCACCGCCGCAAAGCCGGTGATGAACAGCACCTTCAAAGCTGGATCCATGCGCGTGGCGCGGCGCGATAGCTCGATACCATCAAGCCCGGGCATCACGATGTCGGCAATCAGGAGATCGAACCCCTGCTGACCAACCCGCTCCATCGCGGCCGCGCCGTCCGGCACAGCGACCACGGCATGGCCGGCGCGCTCAAGGGCCTTCTTGAGGAAGGTGCGCATGGAGCTGTCGTCTTCTGCGAGCAATATGCGTGCCATGGGCTATCCGCCGACTCTAATTGACCTAGCAGGGTAGGGCGACCAGCTTGCCAAAAACTGAATGGTTGATGCACGGCCCGGCGAGGGATGACAGTCCTTTGGCTTTCGGTTACATCAGAAGCATGGATGCGGAAACGCCGGCTGCCCATTTGAGACCGCCCGTCGAGATTCTCACGCCGCCGGAACAAACAGCACCCGTCATTTTCTCGTCTCCGCACAGCGGTAGAGACTATAACGCCGCTTTCCTTGCTCAGAGCAAGCTCGATCCGGTCACCCTAAGGCGATCTGAGGATAGTTTTGTCGATGAGATTTTCGGGAAGGCGCCGCTTTACGGTGCGCCGCTTCTCAAGGCGCTGTTCCCACGGGCGTTTGTCGACCCGAATCGCGAGCCGTTCGAATTGGATCCCCGGATGTTCCGGGACCGCTTGCCCGCATACGCAAATGTGAAATCACCAAGAGTTGCGGCCGGGCTCGGCACGGTTGCCAGGGTCGTCGCAAATGGCGCGGAGATCTATCGGAGAAAGCTCGACTTTGCCGAGGCTAACGAGCGAATCACCAATTGTTATCAGCCTTACCACAATGCCCTCGAGGACATGGTGGTCGCGACGCGCCGCCACTTCGGCTTCTGTATCGTGCTGGATTGCCATTCCATGCCGTCGGTGACCGGGCCACTCGACGAAGAGCCCGGGCGACGGCGGCAGGCGGATATCGTGCTGGGCGATGCGCATGGCCAGTCGTGCAGTGTTGGTATCATGCGTTTGGTCGAGCGGACCTTGCGTGATTTGGGGTTCGTCGTGGCAATCAACACGCCCTATTCGGGGGGATACATCACCCGCCACTATGGGCGCCCCCGCAAAGGGGTTCATGCGCTGCAGATCGAGATCAACCGGGCGCTCTACATGGACGAAGAACGGATCACGCGGCTACAAGCGCTCGAACCGCTGTCCGATCAGATGGCATATCTGGCGGGACAGATCTGTAGCCTTGGGCGGGAGCTTCTGGCCGCCTAGGTACCTCCGGCGCAGGCGCGCCGCAGCATCTTGCTGTGTCCGGCGACCTCAAAATCGAAGACCCCTCGTAGCCCGCACCGGCTCTCTCTATACTTGCAACGTTTCCGGAGTCGCCGATGGGCCAGCGCGAAAGTTATCAGCCGGTTCCGATGTCCGCCATGCCGCGGTTTGCCGGCTTGGCGACGTTCATGCGTCTACCGTATGTCGAGGATGTCAATGACCTCGATGTCGCGTTGATCGGCGTCCCGTTCGATATAGGCGCGACAAATAGAGCCGGCGCGCGGCACGGGCCGCGGCAGATTCGCGAGATGTCGACGTTGATACGGCGCGTCCATCACGTCAGCAAGATTGCCCCGTTCACGCTCTGTAAATGTGCGGATGCCGGCGATGTGCCGATCAATCCCACGGACCTCGAGGTCAGCTTGAGCGTGATTGAGCGGTATTTTCAGCGCGTCCATAAGGCGGGAGTCGCGACGCTGGCCGCCGGTGGGGATCACCTTATTACGCTGCCGATCTTGCGGGCGGTGGCGGCCGAACACTCCGTCGGCATGGTGCATTTCGACGCGCACTCTGACACATCGGACGAATACTTCGGCGACATCGGCGATGCGGCCAGTCGGTACACACATGGCAGTCCGTTTCGCCGGGCCATCGAGGAGGGATTGCTGGACCCTGAGCGGACGGTTCAAATCGGCATTCGCGGTTCCCAGCACACGGCCGACGATCTGGACTGGGCATTCGAACAAGGGCTGCGCATCATAACGATCGAGGAGTTTCACGACCTGGGAGTCGACGCGGTCGTCGAGGAAGCCTGGCGCGTTGCCGGCACCGGGCCGATCTATGTCAGCTTCGACGTTGATGGCCTGGATCCGGTCTATGCGCCGGGCACCGGCACGCCCGAGGTGGGCGGCCTCACAACGATAGAAGCGCAACGGGTGATCCGCGGGCTGCGCGGACTGAACATCGTTGGTGGGGATGTCGTGGAGGTTGCGCCACCCTTCGATCCGTCGGGCAACACCGCCCTGGTCGGTGCGACGATGATGTTCGAGATCCTGTGCGTTCTGGCTGACGCGCTCACTAGTTGAGCCGGGGCCGATCGGGTCCAAGGACTATGAGATGAACACTGCGCCGAGCACGTGCTCATGAGGATTCGCGACGAAGACACGGCGCGCTTCGAGGTCTTGACGGGCGGTCCGACCTGGCGCCTCGCCTTGTCTGGACGCTGGCAGACGGCGTTTCTCGGCCCGATCGATGCGCCTCTCCGTGACGTCGCACCTGATGGTACCCGGCCGGCGACAATCGACATTTCCGGCCTGGAGGCGCTGGATACGGCGGGAGCCTGGCTCATCTACCGAAGCCTGCGACAGTGGCGAAAGGCGGGGTTGTCCGCCGAGTTGACCGGCGGCCACAATGCCTATCGCAAGCTCATCGACACAGTCGGCGGGTTCGATTCGAAGTGTCCGGATCCCCCGCCGCCCGTCAACGCGCTTGTCGCCGTCATCGGACGCACGGGGCACTCGGCGATCGGTGTTATCCAGCAGGCAGGTGCGCTGCTGAGTTTCCTCGGTCTTACCGTTACCGCCCTCCTACGCAGCGTCTGGCGACCGGGACGGCTCCGTGTCACGCCTTTGTTCTTTCACATGGAGCAAATCGGGCTGGACGCGCTGCCGATTGTGGGGCTCATCTCCTTTCTTGTCGGTGTGGTGCTGGCGTTTCAGGGTTCGGATCAGCTCGCACGGTTTGGCGCGGAGATATTCACGATCAATCTGGTCGGCATCGGCGTGCTTCGCGAGATGGGCGTGTTGTTGACGGCCATCATTGTCGCCGGTCGATCCGGCAGCGCCTTTACCGCGCAAATTGGCACCATGAAAGTGAACGAAGAAGTTGCCGCGATGCAGGTGATGGGGCTTGATCCAGTCGATATGCTGGTCACGCCACGTGTGTTGGCGCTCATCGTGACCCTCCCCCTGCTGACGTTCTATGCGGACATAATGGGACTGGCGGGTGGCGCGCTGATGGCGACAATTGTGCTGGATATCTCGCTGCTGCAGTACATTCGACAGCTTAACGAGGCTGTCCCAGCATCAGCCTATTGGGTGGGTATCATCAAAGCGCCGGTATTCGCCTTTGTCATTGCGGTCGTTGGCTGCTTCGAGGGGTTGCGGGTTACGGGTAGCGCGGAGTCGGTGGGTGCCCAAACGACGCGCGCCGTTGTCGAGAGCATCTTTCTGGTGATCGTGCTCGACGCGTTGTTCTCGGTGTTCTTCGCCATTATCGGTGTATGACGACAGCTTCGAGGAGCGCTGTTCGGATCGCTAGCCTGCGGACAGCTTTCGGCCCGCAAGTCATCCACGAAAACCTCTCCCTGGAAGTCCGGCCGGGCGAGGTGATGGGGATCGTCGGCGGGTCCGGCACGGGCAAGTCGGTGCTCCTGAGAACAATGATTGGGCTGACGCCGCCGGCGGCCGGCCATATCCATGTGCTGGGGCAGGATGTTCCAACCCTGCGCGGCAAGGCCTTGCAACGCCTGCAACAGAGATTTGGTGTGTTGTTTCAGGATGGTGCGCTGTTCAGCTCAATGACGGTTGCGCAGAACATCTTGGCGCCTCTGCAGGAGCATACGACCATGCCCGACCGATTGCGCCGCGAGATCGTCGATGTGAAGATCAACATGGTCGGCTTGCCGCTCGACGCGGCACACAAGTATCCCTCCGAGTTGTCTGGCGGTATGCGCAAGCGCGCCGGTCTGGCCCGCGCCCTGGCGCTCGATCCGGAGATCGTGTTTTTGGACGAGCCGACGGCCGGTTTGGATCCGATCGGCGCATCAGCATTCGACAAGCTTGTGCGCAGCCTGCAGCAAGCTCTTCGGTTGACCGTCATCATGGTGACCCACGACCTGGACACCCTAAAAGCGGTGTGTGACCGAATTGCCGTGCTGGTTGACAAGCGAGTCAAGGTGGGCACCCTGGAGGGGTTGGTGCACGACGAGCACCCCTGGATCAAGGAATACTTCCGCGGACAACGCGGGCGAGCGGCGTTTGCGGCATCGGGGCGGGGTGATGCGGTGTCGGGTGGTGTGAGCTAGTCATGGAAACCAGAGCAAGCTATTTGCTCGTGGGCAGCTTTGTCCTGTTGTTCACGTTGGGCGCTTTTGGCTTTGCCGTCTGGCTGGCCAAGGTACAGTTCGACAAAGAGTTTGCCCGGTATGACATATTGTTTACGGGTAACGTCAACGGTTTGCGCGTTGGCAGTCCGGTGACGTATCGGGGCCTACCGGTCGGCGAGGTTGTCGAAGTGTCCATAGACGCCGGCGCCGGGGAGCAAGTGCGTGCTATGGTTGAGGTTTCGGCGGATACACCCGTGCGGGCCGACACGGTCGCCAGCCTCGTGCTGTCCGGCATCGCCGGTGGGGTGAACGTTCTGTTGTCCGGCGGCGATCCGAACTTGCCTTTGCTGGTGCCGGGGAATGGCGAACGGCCGGTCATTCGATCGCGTCCTTCGGCCCTGAATCAAGTCATCGAGGGCGCGCCTGAACTGGTCACCAGCCTGAACACTCTGGTCAATCAGGCCAGCGTCATTCTCGGCCCGGAAAACCAAGCGGCATTCGCCGACATATTGCAAAACCTGAGCACGATCACCGCAGCACTTGCCGATGGCTCCGGCGATGCCCAGCTCTTGTTAAACGACGGTGCCGGAACAATGGCCAACCTGCGCGACGCAAGCGCGTCCTTCGTGGAGTTGGCCGATCGGCTCAACGCGTCTTCCGAAGGTCTGATATCGAGTAGCGGCCGAGCGCTTGATGGTGTCGCTGACGCAGCCGAGAGCCTGCGGGATGTCTTGGATGCGAACGGAGATACAATCGGGGCATCCGCCGCCTCAGTCGGCGAAACCAGCGACGAGATCAGAGGGTTGATCGAAGACAATAGGGAGGCGGTGACCGATTTCACCAACACAGCCCTGCTCGAGTTCACATTGCTGGTGACCGATGCGCGAGCATTGGTCACGCGATTGAGTCGCCTAGCGACCGAAGTGGAACGTGATCCGGCGCGTTTTCTGTTCGGCGATCAGCAGCAAGGGTATGAGGCCGGTGAGTAGAGCCTTCTCCCAAGGCCGACGCTCGTACCTGCGACGGCTCAGCGGCGGTTTGCTGTTGCTCGGCGGGCTCAGTGGCTGCGAGGTCCCGGTGCCGGGGCAGGGACCGCCACCGCTGTTGTACAGGCTGACGCCAAAGAGCACCTTCCGGGAAGATCTGCCGACGGTCGACTGGCAGCTGCTTGTCGAGGCGCCGATCGTGCAGGCCGGTCTGAACACCACGCGCGTTGCCCTGCAAAGGAGCCCAACGCAGTTCGAGTACTACGCCCGGGCGAATTGGACCGATCGCGCGCCCGAGATGGTGCAGACGCTGATTTTGGAGTCGTTCGAGAATTCAAACAGCATCATCGCCGTTGGCCGAGATTCGTTGGGCCTGCGGGCCGACTTTGTCTTGAAGATCGAGCTTCGCGAGTTCCAGGCCGAGTACGAAACAACCGGGGCACCTAACGTGCGGGTACAGATTAATGCAAAACTCGTTCGCATGCCGCGCCGGGCGATCGTCGCCGCGCAGCGCTTCGAGTCGACCGAGGAGGCGACCGCGGATCGCCTGGAGCCGATTGTCGCCGCGTTCGACGACGCCCTCGGCAGCGTCCTTCGCGATCTGGTGGAGTGGACTCTGCTGACAGGCGAGGACGTCTTTCGGACGAGTTGACACCCCAGACCAAAAGAACCGGTACTCCCTTTGACCGCTGGCGCGCGCGCCCTTCTTTCCTCTTTGTTCAATCTTGGTGTGTGAAATCCACAGCGCAGTAGTCCGGAGATTTGCGTGTCGAGACAAGAACAAATGGCGAGGCGCCAAGGGCTGCCCGAGCCCGAGATGGACTGGGCGGTCTTCCTGGACGTGGACGGCACGCTGATCGAGATCGCCGCGACGCCGGACAAGGTCGAGATCCCGCCAGACATGGTCGGTGCCGTCAGCGGCCTACAAGAGGTTTTGGGCGGCGCCGTGGCTATCGTTAGCGGCCGACCACTGGTCGAATTGGACGGCCTGATGAAGCCGCTGGTCCTGCCGGCGGCCGGTCTGCACGGCTTGGAGTGCCGCGGTCCCGACGGATCCATGATGCGGGACGATCGGCAGGCGGCCAGACTTGAGACGGTGCGGCGGGCGCTAGCGAGATTTGCCGCTTCCCACCCCGGCGTCTTTGTCGAGGACAAGCGATTGGCGCTCGCTCTGCACTATCGCGCAGCCCCCGAAGCCGCCGATGAGGCCAAGGATCTGGTCAACCGTTTGGTTGCGGAGAATGACGACACCTTGGGTGCGGTCCCGGGCAAGATGGTGGTCGAGATCAAGGCGGCGCATACGAACAAAGGGGCGGTTGTCGAAGCCTTCATGAAACAGCCGCCATTTGCCGGCCGGAAGCCCGTTTTCATCGGCGACGACTACACGGATGAAGACGGATTCCGTACCGCGAACCGATTTGGCGGGCTGTCCATCCGGGTCGGCCCACCCCCTCCCGGCGTTCCCGAAACCACGGCTCATTGGGAGTGCGCCGGGGTTCGGGATCTTATAACGTGGCTCAAGAAATTTCCGTCCTCCGTGCGTCAATCGGCCTGAGACCCAGCAGAGAGCCAGTCCAGCATGTCTACCCTCGACCTCGGCATCATCGGCAATGGTGCCTATCAGGCCCTGATTGACCGGCAAGGACGCATTGTCTGGGCGTGCTTTCCCCGTTTTGATGGCGATCCCGTCTTCTGCAGCTTGCTCAATCCGACCGGCGAAAGCGCGGATTGGGGATTCTTCGACGTCGAACTGCTCGATTTCTCGCACAGCGAGCAGCGGTATCTCCACAACTCTGCGATTTTGGTGACGCGCCTATACGATACTCAGGGCGGCGGGGTCGAGATCACGGATTTCGCGCCGCGGTTCAAGCAATTCGACCGAATCTTTCGCCCACTGTCGATCGTCCGACATGTCGAGGCGATTGCCGGACAACCGCGCATCCGTATCCGGGTTCGACCGACGTTCAACTACGGCGCCAATCGGCCGCAAACGACGCGAGGCTCAAATCACATACGCTACGTGGCGTCTGACGGTACGCTGCGCCTAACGACCGACGCACCGATCTCCTACATTTCGGAGGAGGTCCCGTTCGTCGTCGAACAGCCGGTGACCATGATCCTTGGGGACGACGAGAGCTTCCGCGCATCCTTGCGGACCACCGCGCGCGAGTTCTTCGAGAGTACGCGAACCTACTGGCGAGAATGGGTGCGGTACCTCTCCATCCCGTTCGCTTGGCAAGCGGAAGTCATCAGGGCGGCGATTACGCTGAAACTCTGCGCCCAAGAGGAGACCGGGGCCATCATTGCCGCCGCAACGACATCCATCCCGGAATCCGCGGGCTCTGAACGCAACTGGGACTATCGCTTCTGCTGGTTGCGGGACGCCTACTTTGTCGTTCATGCGCTGAACCGCCTGGGCGCAACACGAACGATGGAGGACTTCCTCTATTACATCACAAACATCATTCGCAGTGCACCGAACGGCGATCTGCAGCCGGTGTATGGGGTGGCGACTGAAGCAAAGCTGACGGAAGAGAAGGTGGCCGCATTGGCCGGTTACCGAAATATGGGCCCTGTCCGGCGCGGCAACGACGCGTATCATCAGGTTCAGAACGACGTGTATGGGTCGGTCGTGCTGACTCTCACACAGATGTTTTTCGACCGCCGTCTGGAGCGGCCCGGCAACGAAGCTCTGTTCGACCGGCTAGAACAACTCGGCGCAAAGGCAACGGAGCTCTTTGACAAGCCGGATGCGGGTATCTGGGAGCACCGGACGACCAAAAAGGTGCACACTTTCTCCAGTCTCATGTGTTGGGCGGCGACGGACCGCTTGGGCAAGGTCGCACGCCAGTTGGGGTTAGCAAAGCGCGCGGACCACTGGCGCAAGACGGCGGACAGCATTCGCGATGTCATCTTGAAGCGCGCGTGGAATCCGAAGCAGAACGCGTTGGTTGAGAGCTTCGAGGGAACGGAGGTCGATGCCGCTTTGCTATTGACCCACGAACTGGGCTTTCTCGCGGCCGATGACCCCCGTTTCGTCGGCACAGTCGAAGCCATCGGCAGAACTCTCAAGCGGGGCGACTATCTCTTCCGCTACAACTCCGACGACTTCGGACGGGCCGAGAACGCGTTCAACATTTGCACATTCTGGTACATCGACGCCTTGGCGGCGATCGGCCGCACCGACGAAGCGCGTGAGATGTTCGAGAACATGCTGGCGCGTCGTAACCACTTGGGCCTTCTGTCGGAGGACTTGGATCCGAAGACGGGTGAATTGTGGGGTAATTTCCCGCAGACATATTCCATGGTCGGTCTGATTAACAGCGCCATGCGCCTGAGTCCGCCGTGGGAGGAGGCGTATTGAGTCGACTTGTCGTCGTATCAAATCGGGTTGCACCGGTAGACGAAGGGAAAACCGCGAGCGGCGGCCTCGCAGTCGCAGTGCTGGCCGCGCTGAAGCAGACCGGTGGCATCTGGTTTGGCTGGAGCGGCGAAGTCGTGGTGGCGGCCGCGGACCGGCCGAAGCTGTTCAAGGTCGGCCGCCTGACATATGCGACGCTCGATCTGACCGCCCAGGATCACGACGAATACTACAATGGCTTCGCCAATCGGACGCTATGGCCACTATTCCACTACCGGTTGGATCTGCAGGCATTCACACGCCGAGAGTACGCAGGCTACCTGCGCGTCAATAGCCTGTTCGCAAGCAAACTCGCACCGCTACTGGAAGCCGACGACATGGTGTGGGTGCAGGACTACCACCTAGTCCCAATGGGCGAAGCGGTCCGGCGATCGGGTTTCCCAGGGCCCATCGGGTTTTTCCTGCACACGCCTTTCCCAGCTTGCGAGGTATTACGTGCCTTGCCGAGCCATGCCGACCTGGTGCGGTCGATGTGCGCGTACGACGTCGTCGGATTTCAAAGCGCCCGCGACGCGAACTCGTTCTATGGCTACATAAGGCACGAGGCGGGCGGGACCGTCGATGACGACGGCACGGTGCACGCGTTCGGCCGCACGCTGAAGGCTAGTGCGTTCCCCATCGGAGTCGACACGCAGAACGTCGCCAAAATGGCCCGGGCATCGGACAAGGCGCCGCAAACGCT
>CAJICA010000041.1_pt1 | contig 19472 bp, 17 predicted proteins | sample 9199501 | NCBI WGS metagenome assembly CAJICA01 (sample SAMEA7708319, study PRJEB35096) | sediment metagenome | biome: marine neritic benthic zone biome [ENVO:01000025]; feature: sediment [ENVO:00002007]; material: shallow marine sediment [ENVO:03000034] sea grass bed [ENVO_01000059] ... | reverse complement strand
GAGGATCGCGGGCCACCGTGGCCGTCATTGCGAGGAGGCGAAGCCCGACGCGGCAATCCAGCACCGTCGCGGCCACTTGCTGGATCGCCGCGGCGCTGCGCGCCTCGCGATGACGCGGGAACGAGTTGAGGACGAGCGCCCCACTACGCCCCTCATGCTGAGCCTGTCGAAGCAGGAGGATCGCGCCGACGCCGATGTCGCCCCCAGCCCACGCCCTCCCCTTTACCCGCGTTCGGCAAAGCGCATATGGTGCGCCGCAATAGACGAAGGGGGTCGGTGTGAAGCAGCCGGGGGCGCGGCGGATCCGGAGTGTGCTGGTCGCCAATCGGGGCGAGATCGCCATCCGCGTGATGCGGGCGGCAACGGAACTGGGCATTCGCACGGTCGCCGTCTACTCGAAGGAAGACCGCTTCGCACTGCACCGCTGGAAGGCCGACGAGAGCTACCTGGTCGGCGAGACCATGGGGCCGATCGAGGCCTATCTGAGCATTGACGAGGTGATGCGCGTCGCGCGCACGGCGCAGGTCGACGCGATCCACCCCGGCTACGGCTTCCTGTCGGAGAACCCGGACCTGGCACAGGCCTGCCGCGATGCCGGGATCACCTTCGTCGGGCCGTCGCCGGACACAATGCGGCGGCTCGGCAACAAGGTCAGCGCGCGGGCGCTGGCGGAAAGCGCCGGCGTGCCGGTGATGCCGGCCACCGGGGCCCTGCCCCACGACGACGCGGCGATCGCCCGACTGGCGGCAGGGGTCGGTTACCCCGTCATGCTCAAGGCCAGCTGGGGCGGCGGCGGGCGCGGCATGCGGGTGATCGACGGGCCGGACGGCCTGGCCGATCAGGTCGCGGCGGCGCGGCGCGAGGCACACGCGGCGTTCGGCCGGGACGAGGTCTACTTCGAAAAGCTGGTGCGCCACGCGCGGCATGTCGAGGTACAGGTGCTGGGCGACCGCCACGGCAACCTGATGCACCTCTACGAACGCGACTGCTCCGTGCAGCGGCGCCACCAGAAGGTCGTCGAACGGGCACCGGCCCCGTACTTCGATGACAGCCAGCGGCGTGAGTTGTGTGATGCGGCGCTGCGCCTGGCCAAGGCGGCGGACTATGAAAACGCGGGGACCGTCGAGTTCCTGCAAGACGCCGACACGGGCGCCTTCTACTTCATCGAGGTCAATCCGCGCATCCAGGTCGAGCACACCGTAACCGAATGCGTGACCGGCATCGACATCGTCAAGGCGCAGATGCGGATTGCCGGCGGCGCCCGGCTCGGTACGGCCGATAGCGGCGTGCCGCCGCAGGACGAGGTCCGGCTGACGGCGCATGCGTTGCAGTGCCGGGTGACGACCGAAGACCCGGAGAACAACTTCATCCCCGACTACGGGCGCATACGGGCGTACCGCAGCGCTGCCGGGTTCGGCATCCGGCTGGACGCCGGCACGGCCTATACCGGCGCGCTGATCACGCCGTACTACGACTCCCTGTTGGTCAAGGTCACTGCCTTCGGGCTGGACCCGGACGAGGCGATCATCCGCATGAACCGGGCGCTGCAGGAGTTCCGGGTGCGCGGCGTGTCGACCAACCTGCGCTTCCTCGAAAACCTGATCAACCATCCACAGTTCCGCGGCGCGGACTACTCGACGCGCTTCGTCGACGAGACCCCGGCCTTGTTCCGGTTCCCGAAGCGGCGCGACCGGGCGACGCGGACGCTGCGCTTCATCGGCGAAGTGATCGTCAACGGCAACGGCCTGGTTAAGGACCGGGTCCAGCCGGCGCGGCTGCCGGCGCCACCCGTCCCCCCCGTGCCGGCCACAGCGCCCCCGGAGGGGACGCGGCAGTTGCTCGACCGGCTGGGGCCGCAGGGACTGGCGGACTGGATGAAGGCCGAGACCCGCGTACTCGTCACGGACACGACGATGCGCGACGCCCATCAGTCGCTGCTGGCAACGCGCATGCGCAGTTACGACATGCTGCAGATCGCCCCGGCCTACGCGCACCGGCTGCCGCAGCTGTTCTCGGCCGAATGTTGGGGCGGGGCGACGTTCGACGTCGCCATGCGCTTCCTCAACGAGTGTCCGTGGGAACGGCTCGAGCGGCTGCGCGAGGCGATGCCGAACCTGCTGTTGCAGATGCTGCTGCGGGCCTCGAACGCCGTGGGCTATACCAACTATGCCGACAATGTCGTCCGCGTTTTCGTCGACCGGGCGGCGCGGACGGGCGTCGACTTGTTCCGGATCTTCGACTCCCTCAACTGGGTCGAGAACATGCGGGTCGCGATCGACGCCGTGCTGGAGACCGGCAAACTATGCGAGGCGGCGATTTGCTACACCGGCGACATCAACGACCCGGCGCGGAGCAAATACGACCTCACATATTATGTCGATCTGGCGAAGGAGCTGGAGCGCGCCGGCGCCCACATCCTCGGCATCAAGGACATGGCGGGCGTGTGCCGGCCGGCGGCGGCGCGGACGCTGGTGCGCACGCTGAAGCAGGAGATCGGGCTGCCGATCCACTTCCATACGCACGACACCAGCGGCATCTCGGCGGCGAGCGTGCTGGCGGCGGTCGAGGCCGGGGTCGACGCGGTCGACGCGGCGATGGACTCGATGAGCGGCCTGACCTCCCAGCCCAACCTCGGTTCGATCGCCGAGGCGCTGGCGCGGACGGAGCGGGACACGGGCCTCGACCCGGCCGAGCTGCGGCGCATGTCGGAGTATTGGGAGGCGGTGCGCTTCGCCTACACGCCGTTCGAAAGCGACATCCGGGCCGGCGCATCGGAGGTCTATCTGCACGAAATGCCGGGCGGCCAATACACGAACCTGCGGGAACAGGCGCGGGCGCTCGGTGTCGATCACCGCTGGCATGAGGTGGCCAAGGCCTATGCCGACGTCAACCGGCTGTTCGGCGACATCGTCAAGGTGACGCCGACATCCAAGGTCGTCGGCGATATGGCGTTGATGATGGTGACAAACAACTTGACGTCGGGCGACGTGACGAAGCCGGATAAGGATATCGCCTTCCCCGAATCCGTGATCTCGCTGTTCCGCGGTGAACTGGGACAGCCGCCGGGCGGTTGGCCGCGCGCGCTGCAAGACAAGGTGCTGAACGGCGAAATGCCCCTCGAGACCCGGCCGGGCGCGGCGATGGCACCGGTCGAGCTGGGCGCGGCGCGGCAGGAGGCGGAGCACAAGGTGCATCGCCATATCAGCGACAACGAGTTCGCCTCCTACCTGATGTACCCGAAAGTCTTCACGGATTACGCCAAACACCACAGCCACTACGGCGACGTGACTGCGGTGCCGACCGCCGTCTTCTTCTATGGCATGGAGGCCGGGCAGGAAGTCAGTGTCGAGCTGGAGCGCGGCAAGACGCTGATCATCCGCTTCCTCGCGACGAGCGACCCGGACGAGGAAGGGCAACGCACGGTGTTCTTCGAGCTGAACGGCCAGCCACGCGCGATCAAGGTCGAGGACAAGTCGGTGGCGCCGAGCCGCAAGGCCAACCCGAAGGCCGAGGCCGGCAACCCGAACCATATCGCGGCTCCGATGCCGGGCCTCGTGACGACGCTCGCCGTGCGTGCGGGGCAGAAGATCGCGCGCGGCGACGCCCTCCTCTCCCTCGAAGCGATGAAGATGGAAACCGCCGTGCGGGCCGAACGGGACGGGACGATCGCCGAGATTCTGGTCAACGCCGGCACCCAGGTCGACGCGCACGATCTGCTGCTGACGCTACAGTGATCCTTTGGGTGTCGTCGGAGTTCTCCGTCGTCATTGCGAGCGGAGCGAAGCAATCCAGAACCGGCGCGGCCACTTGCTGGATCGCCACGATGGACCTGCGGCCCATCTCGCTATGACGAGTTAAACAACGACATCGCCCTGACCAGGAAGGACATGACATGGCCAAATTGATCCCCTCCCCCACGACCATCGAAGCCGCCGGCAACAAGCCGAAGCTGATCGAGGAGTTCGTCGGGCGCGTCAACTCGAGCACCGGGGACGTGAGTGTCGCGCGGATGAAGAGCCCTGGTGGTTGGGTCGAGCCGGGGCAGACGCCGGACTTCGACGAGTACACAATCGTCCTGGCCGGGACGTTGCGGGTCGAGACGAAAGACGGCGTACTCGACGTGGCGGCCGGTCAGGCGGTGATCGCGCCGAAAGGCGAATGGGTGCGCTACAGCAGCCCGGACGCGGGCGGCGCGGAATATGTGGCGGTGTGCGTGCCGGCGTTCAGCCCGGAGACGGTGCACCGGGACGAGGATTGAACGACGCGGCGCTCGCCCTTCGACGGGCTCAGGGCGAGGTTTCTTGCTCAACCCCTCATGCTGAGCTTGTCGAAGTGTGAGGCTGTTACGCGGTCAGCCGGAGAAGGCAAATACCCCGGCGCGGAGGAAAGCCTCGGGGTCGACCGGCATGCCGTCGACCAGGATTTCGTAGTGCAGATGCTCGGCGGTACTGCGGCCGGTGTTGCCCATTTGGCCGAGGCGCTGGCGGAAGTCGACCTCCTGCCCGCGCTTGACGTAGATCTTGTTCATATGGCCGTAGCGGGTGCGGATGCCCAGGCCGTGATCGACCTCGACCATCTTGCCGTAACCGCCATTGAACCCGACGAAAGTCACCTTGCCCGGCGCCGGGGCAAGGATCAGGGCGCGGGACTTGCCAATGAAGTCGGCGCCGTCGTGCATGGCAAGGCGGCCGCTGAAGGGATCCTTGCGGGAGCCGAACGGACTGGTGACCTGATAGCCGTCGAGGGGCGCCGTGAGGGGCAGCCGTTCGATCAGGTCACGCAGCCCGCGCCACTGCTCGACCCGGGCGTCGAGTTCGTCGATCTGGCTTTCGAGCAGCGAGGCCGGCTCGGCCGAGGCCAGTTCGACAAACGGGCCACCTCGGCCGAGGGGCGGCGCACCAATGCGGTCGAGCATCTTTTGCGGATCGAGCCCGGTCATGCCGACGATGCGCTGCATGGTCTCGACGCTGTCGCTGGCGCGCGCGTCGAGGCGGGCCAGGACACCGACCTGGTCGCGCTGTAGCTTGATCAGCCGGTCGTTTAGTCTGGCCACCTCGGTGCTCAGATCGTCGCGTTCCCGCACCCGCTCGTCGAGAGACGCCAACAGGCTGCGGTTGGCCTTGCCGAGGCTGGCGAGCATGGTGCCGAGGGAATCGACCCGGCCGGCCAGCACGCCGCGCTCGGTTTCCAGTTCGAGCTGTTCTTCCTTCAGGCTGGCGAGTTCGGTTTCGAGCCGGCGGACCTTCGTGCGGGCCGACCGGCGCAGCGCGACTTGCTCAACGCTCTGTTGCTGGAGCAACGCCACCTTATCGGACAAGGCCGCGCGCTCTTCTTCGATGAGTGCGCGCGTAGTGGCGGCGTGGGACACCTCGGTCTTCAGGCTGCGGACTTCGGCGCGCAGGGCGGCCTCGAGGCTCACATGCTCCCGCTCCCGCGCGGCCAATGCCGCTACTTTCCGGGAGGTTGCCGATTCGGCGAAGGTTTCGGCTCCGGGCGCGTGATTCAAGGCCCGTTCCAGTTCGCGCCGCACCTCGAACAGCTGATCGAGCTCACCGCCCAAGGCGGCGACGCGCACGACCAGATCGTCACGGCCGTCGAAGACGCTGTCGTCCCAGGCGCGGGCCGGCTGGGTCAGTTTCGCCCCGGCGAGTTCGTCGAGGGCGGTCTGGAGTTGGGCGCGTTCGTCGCGGAGCGCCGCGATGGTCGAGGTGGCACCGTCGATGATCCGTGCCTGGGCCTGGGTCCGACCGGCGTTGTAGACGAAGCCATACGTTGCGATCGCACCCCAACCGGCCGCCAGCATCAGCGTCCCGGCCGCGGCGACCTGCCACACCCGGGGCGCACACACATAACGGACGTGCCCGTCTGTTCGGATGATCAGTTCACGTTTTTCGGGAAAGACCCGCGACCACTCCCGCGCGAGCCTCGGCGCCCACCGCCTCATGCTTTCTACCCTGAAGCCGTCTTTTACTTGATGGTTAAGGTACCAAGCGGCTGCACCATCTGGCAAGGACGCACGCGGTGGGGCCTACCCCAACAGGGAGGGCGCGGAGAGGTATTACTCTCAGCGATTACCGCTGGCCAAACGTTGCGCGTCCGGCATACCGCGCAGCACCCCCATTGCCCAGATCCCCAGAAACGGGCCGATTGCCAGGGACGCAAAGGCGAATCGCCAGCCGACGAGATCGACCAGCGGCGGAATCATGTGAATGGTCACGATCGACAAGAAGAAACCGACACTGGTCTGCACCGTCACCATCGTGCCGACCAGCCAGGGGTCCGCCAGCTCCATGACGCTGGCCGAAAATTGTGCCGAATCGGCGACGACCGTGATTCCCCAGATCGCGAACAAGGCAACCACGAGCCACGGGTTGCCGCCGAACGCGAGGCCGGCGAGGATGGCGCAGCTGCCGCTGATCGCCATGGCGCCCATCGTCAGGGTGGTGCGGCCTATGCGGTCGGCGAACAACCCGCCGAACAGGCAGCCGAGCCCGCCGATGGCAATCGTCGCGAAGGTCAGGAGCTTGGCGTAGACCTCCGCCGACGTGCCGCCCGGGTTGAGGGCGAAGCTGTCGCGCAGGAACAGGCCGGTCCAGCCCCACATGGCATAGAGCTCCCACATGTGGCCGAAGTAGCCGAGGTTGGCGAGGCGCAGCGACTTCTTGGTCCAGGCCTGCAGCGCAAACCGCGGCTCGAACTTGGCGGCCCGCCGGATATTGGGACCGAGCCGGACGAAGTTGATCAGGAGCCCGGCGGCCGCGGCCAGCGCCGACGCGACAGCGATGGTGATGCGCCAGTCGAACAACGGAAACGCGTTGATGAGATGCGGCGACGCCGACCCGAGGGTCAGGGCACCGACCAGCAGGCCGACCAGCAGGCCCATGTCGCGGTGGGCCCAGGAGGCGACGATCTTCAAACCGACCGGGTAGATGCCGGCCATGCACAGACCGACGACGAGCCGCAGGAGCGGCACCAGCGGCGACGTCGGCGGCACGGCCAGGATCGCCAGGTTCGCGCCGGCGGCGGCGAAGCTGGCCCCCATGAAAAACAGTCGCGGCGATATCCGGTCGGCCAAGCCGAAGAACGCGCTGACCAAGGTGCCCACGACGAAGCCGACGGAAACACTGCTGGTGATGAGCGAGCTCTGCAGATTGGTCAGAGCATAATCCTGTTTCAGCACCGGGATGACGGCGGTGGCGCTGAACCACAGCGCCAGGGCGAAGACCTCGCACACCGCCAGCAACAGGATCGCCTGCCACTTCCGGCTGCGTTCGGCGGCCGCGGCCAGGACGAGACCGGGCTGTGGCACGGCCACGGGCGGACGGCCCGGTGGCTGGAAATAGGCCGGTTTGCCGTCGGGGGGCCGCGAGTCCTGCACAGCATAGAGTCCCAGACGCGCCGGAGCAGGGTCAAGTCACAGGCGCCTCACACCATTGTGGCTCCGCTCGACAGTTCGACGCCGGTCGAAGTTTTCGGCGGTTCGTTACACCTTATCGATGCGCTAGGCTCCGCGCGTGAACGGAGTGGCTATGCCCCAACTCGACGCCCGCATCTCGTTTCCCGCGGCGATGCTCGCCGACCCGGCGCGGGAGACGATCGTCATGGCGCTGATGGACGGGCGGGCCTACACAGCCAAGGAGCTGGCGAATCGGGCGCGCGTCACGCCGCAGACGGCGAGTCATCATCTGGGCAAGCTGGTCGACGCCCTGCTGCTGGTTTGTCATCGGCAGGGCCGGCATGCCTACTACCGGCTGAACGGTCCGGACGTCGCGGCGGCGATCGAGGCGCTCGTCAGCATCTCGCCGTCACCGAGTTTGCCGGCGCATACGAAGCATCGGGCCGGGCCGTTTCGGCACGCGCGGCGCTGTTACGACCATCTGGCCGGTGTCTGTGCCGTGGCCATCGCGGGACGGATCGAGGCGCTCGATCTGGTGACGTCCGCGGGCACCGACTATCGTCTAACCGCGGACGGTCGGCGGTTCTTCAGGAATATGGGGCTGGATCTCGAGGTGCTGCACAAGAAGCGCCGTACCTTCCTTCGCCCTTGCATCGATTGGACGGAACGCCGGCCGCATGTCGCCGGCGCGCTCGGCGCCGGGTTATTGGACCACTATCTGGCGGAGGGTTGGTTCGACGATCCGCAGGGAACGCGGCAGCTCACCTTGACGGCGCGCGGCACGCACATGGTTGGCGAAACGTTCGGCGTTACGCCGGACATGCTGGCGGCGGGAGCGCCAGATGAGTGAGATCGCGGTGTTCCTGCCCGGCATCCTGCTGGCCTATGCCGCGTTCTTGCTGTCAATCATGAGCCCCGGGCCGAACGTCTTGGCGATCCTCGGGACGTCGATGAGCGTGGGGCGGCGTCCGGGCATTGCGCTGGCTTTAGGCGTCGCCACCGGTTCGTTCTGCTGGGCTTCGTTGACGGCGGCCGGACTGGCGGCGCTGCTCGCGGCCTATGCGGTGGCGATCACGGTCATCAAGATCGCCGGCGGCCTCTTCCTGATATGGCTTGCCTACAAGTCGTTCCGGGCAGCGACCGCCCGACATGACATCACGACACGCACGCTGAACGAGGCCGGCAGCCGGCCGCTTCGCTATTACCTGCGCGGCTTCACCGTACAGATGACGAATTCCAAGGCCGTGCTGGCGTGGATTGCGATTTTCTCGCTCGGCCTCCGCGGCGATGCGCCGTTGTGGGTCGGCGCGACGATTGTGGTGGGGACCAGCGTCCTCTCCGTCATCGTTCATTGTGTGTATGCCTTGGCGTTCTCCAGTACACCGATGCTGCGCGTGTACGGGCGGGCGCGCCGTTGGATCCAGGGCGCGCTCGGTGCCTTCTTCGCCTTTGCGGGCGTGAGATTGCTGCTTAGCCGGTCGTAACAAACAGGCGGCTGGGTTGGCGTGCGCTCAAGCTAAGCGACCGCCCGGTTGAAGCAGTACGCGAACAGCAGGTCCCACTCGCGGGCTTGGACGTCTTCGCAGAATGCACGCAAGTCTGGGTCCGAGGAGACGGCGGCTTGGCACAGGTCGATGAAGGCGGCTGGGTCCCAGTCGCCGGCAGCGGCGAGGGTCCGGGCGCCGGCCGGGGTGTCGGCGGTGACGACACTCCGGAGGGCGGCGGCGAGGTCGGCGAAGACGGGATGGTCGCCGACGCGGCGGAACCAGTATTTGGAATTGCCGAAGTCGCCTTCGCGGCGGTGCATCAGTCCGTGCCAGTAGCTGCCTTCGGTGGAGCCGATCTTTTGGCTAAGCCGATGGGACTCGTCGAGGAAGTCGTGGCGGAGCCAGAGGGCGGCATGGCAACCGGCCGCCATGTCGCGGTCGCCAATCGTGTTGTCACCGAACAGGGTGGCCGTGGGCACGTCGAGCTGCGGACGGGCGGCTTCGTTAGCGTGGCCGGCGCCGAGGGGCATCTTGCGCGGTGGCGCCAGGAGCGCCGCGATCGCCGGGCCGTAGGTGTTGGCGTCCATGTTCAGTCGACCTCGACAACCTTGTCCGATTGGAGGAGGCGCGCGACGGCATCAAGCCCCGTTGCGCCGGCCTTCACTCTAGCCTCCGCCGCCGCCTCGGCCTCGCGGACTCGCGCGAGGCGCTCGATCACCGTGTCGACCATGGCAAAGGGCACGATCACTATGCCGTCGCGGTCACCGATGACGAGGTCGCCGGATTCGACCGAGCGCCCGGCGAGCTGGATCGGCAGGCCGCCGGAGCCGGGCCCGGTGCGGGCCGGCGAATTGGGCGTGACCCCGGCCGAGAAGACCGGCAGGCCGACGGCGCGAATGCCGTCCTGATCGCGGACTAGGCCGTCGGTGGCAAACGCGACGCCGCCGCGGTTGCGGAGCATGCCGATCACCAGGTCGCCGACCACCGCGGTCTCCCGGTAGCCATCATTCGCGCAGAGCAGCACATCGCCGTCGCGCACGAGATCGAGCCCGGCGAAGAAGCCGAGATTGTCGGCGGGATAGGCGTGGCAGGTCACGGCGGGTCCGCAAAACGAGGCGCGATCGGGATCGAGCGGTTTGATCGCGGCGGCGAGGGCCCCGCGACCGTCCATGCAGTCGACGATGTTGCCGGTCTGCGCACCATGAAAGGCGGCGACCTGGGCGGCGGTCGGCCGCGGGAAATGGCGGCGGATCCGCAGAATGGGAGGATCTTCGATCAAGGCGCACCCCGAAGCGTGACGTGGCGGGGCTTATCCTAGAGCGGCGGGGCGGCGTTGGCGATGCCGCGGCGTCAAGAGAACGATGAAAGCTACCCCGCAAATACTTCGACCTACCCGAATGGACCCTTGATTGACCTTTATGGATGAGATCGAGCCTGCCCTTCCACTATTTCGACAGAGCTTTCCTACCGCTGGGCACGTATCTTTTTTGTCACTTATCGCATATTCCGGATCAGGATTCCTATCATCGCACACGCGCACATATCGAACAGGGGTGGTTCGATCGCACCTGTGCAAGACGCGGTTCGACATGCATTCGAGCCGTTTCCGCGTACTGCGCTCGAACAGTCGATCATCTGTCTGTTCCGCGAACAAGCACGGAGACATGCTGATCGGCCGGCCATAATCGCCGGCCAGTTACGCCTCTCTTACGCGGAACTCGCGGCGGAGGCCAACCGGGTTGCGAACCAGCTCATATCGCTGAATGCTGGTAGCGCCGGACCCGTCGCTCTTCTGATGGAACAGGGCGTGATGGTGAACGTCGCCATTCTCGGCACGCTCGCCGCCGGCAAGATTTATGTGCCGATGGACTCAAAAGAGCCGACGGAAAGCCTGGCCGCGAAGCTCCGCAATGCCGGGGCGCGCGTCTTGATGACCGATCAAAAGCTGGAGGCTGCGGCGCGGGCGTGTGCACCTAGGGATTGTAGAGTTGTGGTGTTGCCGCAAGACGCGGCGGCAGCGCCGACGACCGATCCCAGGGTCACACTCAGCGCCGACAAAATCGCATACATCTACTACACTTCGGGTTCGACGGGTGCGCCCAAGGGCGTGTTCGACGATCATCGGAACGTGCTGCATAACATCCTGCGCTATACGAACTCGCTGCAAATCGGCTGCGACGACCGGTTGAGCCTGATACAAGCGCCAAGCTTCTCCGGGACCGTCTCTACCCTCTTCGGCGCGCTGCTGAACGGCGCTGCGGTCTTTCCGTTCGACCTGCGATCTGAGGGTATCGGCGCACTTGGCCAACTGGTTCGGCATGAGGAACTGACGATGTTCCATTCCGTGCCGACTATTTTCGAGGCAATGATCAGCACGCAGGATGCGTTTCCGTCGTTGCGCACTATTCGGCTGGAGGGCGATCAGGCGTTCCACCGCCATGTGGAACTCCTTCGGCAGCACTTCTCTCCGCATTGTGTCCTGGTCAACGGTCTCGGCGCGACCGAGACGGGGCTGACACGGCAGTTCTTCATCGACCACAACACCCGCATTGACGGCAGCGTCGTGCCGATTGGTTATCCGACCGAGGACATGGAGGCCGTCGTCGTATCACCGGATCTACAGGAACTGCCGCCAGGCGAGGTCGGGGAAATCCTCATACGTAGCCGGTATCTCGCGAAGGGTTATTGGTGCCAGGATGAGCTGACGCAGCGGGCCTTCATTGAGTCGCCGACGGGTGACCCCATACGGTCTTACCGGACAGGCGACCTTGGACGTCTCGGCGAGAATGGCTGCCTCGAATACCTGGGCCGCAGTGACTTTCGTGTCAAAATCCATGGTAAATGGGTTGACCTTGAAGCCATACAGAACGAGATCACCGCGCTCCCCGGCGTCAGCGACGCCATCGTTCTCAGTCGGCCACATCAGTCTCAGGGCCCCAGGATCGTGGCGTATGTCGTGGCCGACCTGGCCGATCCGGGCATGAGGCTCGAGGCGGCAGCGTTGCGAGAGGCAGTAGCCGGGCGCCTGCCGCCCGACATGTTGCCGGCACACTACGTTCTGCTCCCGACACTGCCGCTTGACGCGAATGGCAAGATCGACCGGAAAGCGCTGCCGGACCCGGAGGCGGATAAGGCCGGCGCCGCGGATGAGGCGGCGCGACCGCAAAGCGAGATCGAGATCGCCTTCGCAAAATGCTGGCGCGAGGCGCTTGGCCGTGAGGTTGGGATTCACGATGATTTCTTTGCCATCGGTGGTTATTCTCTGCAGGGGCTCAAACTGGTTCTCTTGGTGGAACAGGCCTTGTCGGCCAAGCTGGATTTGTCGTTCCTGGTCGAGAACCCGACGATCTCGGCGATGGCCGGGGGGTTGCAGAAAGAGTGGTCCGCGCCGCTTCTCCTCAAGCTACGGGCCGGTTCGAAGCAGCCCCTGTTCTGCGTTCATGCCCACGGGGGCGAAGTGTTTCCGCTGCGGGTTCCGGCCGAGGCGATGGCCTCTGACCGACCGGTCTATGCTTTTAGCGCCCGGCACCTATCGCCGGCCGAGGGCGCGCACGCCGACGTGGGGGCGATAGCAACTGAGTATTTGACCCAGATGCGTACTGTTCAGCCAACGGGACCGTATTTTCTGTGTGGCTATTGCTTCGGCGGCTTGGTGGCGCTCGAGATGGCGCAGCAACTTACCGAGGGCGGTGACAGCGTGGCCTTTCTTGCGTTGATTGGCACAGAGGCGGCCGGCGCTTCGGGCGCGGCCCCACCCCGTCTTTGGCTACAACGCCATTGGCAGCGGATGAGAGCACGGCCGCGGCGCACCTGGCCCGACTATGTCGCTAATCTCGTTCGCAACAGTATGGAGAAAGTACTTCTGCTTGCCGGCCAACGGGGCCGCGCCCTGCTATGGAGGCTCAATATGGGGCGCGGGATGCCGATCTTGCGCAGGTTATGGAGTATCGAGTTTCTCCATGGTCTCGCGACACATGCACACAGACCATCGGCCTACAAGGGCGGCAGCACCATCGTATTCACCTGCCACCCGAATGCGACCAGTCCCCGCGCTCCCTACGACGGATGGTCCAGGCTTGTCCCGACGGGTCTGACCTTGCGCGAGATCAACGCCACGCATGGCAACGCCCTTAAAAAACCGGCCGTCACGAAGGTCGCCCGCGATCTGGACGAGGCACTCGCCCGGGCGTCAGCACTTTGAACAACTGACGCCCAGACGTCAGAAGAAGCTACGTTTCCTCAGTCGTTGGCGGCGAGGCGGCCGCGCAGGACGAGCTGCTCGATGAGCTCGTACTGCTCATCCGAGACAGCGTCGAACTTGCCGGCAAGGTGGCCGGCGTCGGCGTCGATCCGGGCGATCCGCAAATCGAGGGCGCCGTCGGTGTCCGACCCTTCGAGCAACAAGGCGCAGGTCTGGCCGACTGCCCATCTGGCGAGATCGACCTCCGCATCCTCGATCTCAACGTCGACGCCGCTATGGCTGATGTCGTGGAGACGGACGCGTACCCCATCGATGATGCCACCGACGATCGCTTGCCGACGGCGGTCGCGCCGCTGTTCACCCCGCGTGTAGCCCACTATGCGCCGTGTCGCCACGTCACCCCTCCGTCCGCAGTGGTTGCGGATGGCGCCGATTCTGACTCATGCTTTGTTAACGTTGGCTAAAACCTACGGCGGAGGGCGGCGGCCCGCCGGCCACCGCCCCCGACCGACCAATCCCCCTCGGGCGTGCGCTGGAGGTCCGGTGCGCCGCCTGTCGAAGGCCGGCCTAACGCATCAGGGAAACGCCTCGTCAGGCAGACCGAACTTGGTAGCTCGACACGATTCGTCTCAAACCCAATTTGTCGGTAGGCTTCACCTTTCGCGGCAGGCGCCAAAGGTGGGTGACCTGTCGGGCCTGGTGAGACGGTGACCGGCGCCGGGCTTTCGTCTACGCCTGCCCGTTCCACCCGTTCGTCAGGACATCCGTTTGACGCAAAACCCGCCGGCCACCGGCCGACCGCACCACTTGTTCGGGATCGCCCTGATGTGCGGCGCCCTGGCGATGTTCGCCGGGCTGGACGCGACCGCGAAATTGCTGACACAACAGTTGCCGCTCGCGCAAGCCGTCTGGGCGCGTTACGCCGCTCACTTCGTTGTCGTGCTGGCGTTCGTCGCGCCGCGCGGCGACTGGCTTCGGGTGTGGCAGACACGGCACCCGGGGTTCCAGCTCGGCCGCGCCATGCTGCTCTTGCTGGCGACCGGGACCAACTTCTTCGCCCTACAGTTTCTACAGCTCGCCGAGACGTCGGCGATGTTCTTTACCGTGCCGCTGATCGTCGCGGCGCTATCGGTGCCGCTGCTCGGGGAACGAGTCGGTGCGCACCGATGGACGGCGATCGTCATCGGCTTTGCGGGCGTACTGGTCGTCGCCCGGCCCGGCCTCGGGTTGGTTCATTGGGCGATCGTGTTCGCCCTCATGACGGCCGTGCTCGCCGCGTTGTACCAGTTGTCGGCGCGGCGGGCGGTCCGCACGGACGACCTGCGAACGACCCAGCTGTACATATCGCTGGTCGGGTTTGCCATCATGACACCTTTGTTGGTCACCGGATGGCAGGACCCCGGCGTGCGCGGCTGGCTGCTGTTCGCGGTGATGGGCGTAACGGCCGCGGCCGGGCACTATTGGCTGACGCTGGCACATCGCTATGCGGGTGCCGCCGTACTGGCGCCGTTCTTCTACACGCACATCGTTTGGATGACCGGGCTCGGGTTCCTGCTATTTGGCGATGTGCCCGACCAATGGACCGTGATCGGCGCGGGAATCGTCGTGGCTAGCGGCTTGTATCTGGTGCACCGGGAGCGGCTGCAAACTCAGCGAGTGGCCGCCGGGACGGACTAGCGCGCCGTGGTCTGCTTGTGCTTGGCGCCCAGGCCGACATAGTGGGCCGGCGCCCATTGCAGGAACTTTCGCTCTTCGTCGTTGACGTCGCGGGCGCGGCGGGCGGGATTGCCGACCCACAGCTCACCGCCGGGCACGCGCTTACCCGGCGCAACAAGGGCGCCGGCGGCAACGAAGGCGCCGCTCTCGACGACCGCGCCATCCAGCACGATGGCGCCGATGCCGATGAGGCAGCGATCCTGCAACGTGCAGCCGTGCAGGCGCACGCCGTGGCCGATGACGACGTCGGCGCCGATGTCCGTCGGATGGGTTTCCAAGCTGACATGGATGACCGTGCCGTCCTGCACGCTCGTGCGCGGCCCGACGCGGATCCAGTGGTCGTCGCCGCGCAGGACGCAGCCGTACCAAATACTCGCTTCGGCGCCGATGGTGACATCGCCGATCACGGCCGCGCCGGGCGCGACGAAGGCGGACGGTTCGATATCTGGCTTTTTGCCTTCGTAGTTGAATACGAGTTCGTTCATGCTGGCCCCGATGGTGATTTGGCGGATCTAAGTGGGTACGAGTGGTAGCCAGAGGCGGCGTGCTATTCAATACTGATACCGGCCTTTGGATCGCCGGACCGGTCCAGTTTGTTAACCATAGATTTCCGGAAAGGACAATTTAGTGAAGCGGACTGTTGTGGTGACTGGAGGGGCCGGATTTATCGGATCTCACGTGTGCGAAAGACTTTTGGATTTGGACTATATCGTCATTTGTGTCGACAACTTCTATTCGAGCTCAAAGGAGAATATTGCACATCTATTGGACCGCCCTTATTTCGAGCTCATTCGGCACGACGTTACTTTTCCGTTATATCTCGAGGCCGACCAAATCTACAACTTGGCGTGTCCAGCCTCTCCGATTCAGTATCAACGTGACCCGGCACAAACGACGAAGACCTCCGTCCATGGCGCCATCAATATGTTGGGGTTGGCCAAGCGGGTTAGGGCGCCGATTCTGCAGGCTTCGACCAGCGAGGTCTACGGTGATCCGCAGGTGCATCCGCAGACGGAGTCATATTGGGGAAATGTGAATCCGATTGGGCCTCGTGCCTGCTATGACGAGGCGAAGCGCTGTGCTGAAACGTTATTCTTCGATTACCACCACCAACACAAGCTGCGCATCAAGGTCGTGCGCATCTTCAACACCTATGGACCACGGATGCACCCGCAGGATGGGCGCGTCGTTTCCAATTTCATTCTACAGGCCTTGCGCGGCGAGCCCATCACGATCTACGGCGATGGGAATCAGACCCGCTCATTCTGCTACGTCGACGATCTGGTCGACGGACTGCTGCGTATGATGGCGACGAGGGACGAGGTAACGGGGCCGATCAACCTCGGCAATCCGGTCGAGACGTCAATGCTGGAACTCGCGCAACTGGTATTGGAACTGACCGGTTCCAAATCGCAACTGGTCCATGAACCGCTGCCGCAGGATGACCCGGTCCGTCGACTGCCGGACATAGGCCGGGCCCAATCAATCCTTAGCTGGGAGCCGAATACAACACTTGAACAGGGTGTCCGCCGCACGATCGACTATATGAAGTCGATACTCTAGACGTGAGCCGCGCCGGCGTGGCGGCTAGCCGCGAACCTCGTCGAGTACGCTCAAGATCCCATTCATATGGTTGCCGAAGCTGAACCGAGATGAAACAACGCCTCTTGCCCGCGCGCACATCTGCTCTACCTTGTCTATGTTTTTCTCATCGAACACCCAGGTTAATGCTTCGGACAGGCTCTGCTCTTCGTTCGGAACGATGAGCGCCGTCTCTCCATCCGAAACATGGTCGCGCACGCCATACGCTTCGGTGACGATCGTCGGTTTTCCAAGGAGCATTGCGTTCAGATAGGTCTGCTGACCGGCGCTGCGCCGCAATCCCTTCCGCATCGGAATGACCACGGCGGACGCCTTGCGCAGTTGGTCGATGAACTCCTCATGGGTGGTGGGCTGGGCCAAGACATTTGGCGGTAGGTCTCGTCCCCTGAGTTTTGTGGTGGCAATAACGAAACGCAAATGCGGCAGGCGCTTCGCTGCCTCAAGCAGAGCCTGATAGTCGCGGTGGCTGTTTCCGCCCGCGAAGACATATCCTTCCGACTCAACGCCGGGCTCGAGCTCCTTTTCTGTGAGCGTGTAGAAGAATGGGCAGCAGCGCACCTTTGCCGGGTCGACACCCCAGTTCCCCGGAAAGGCGGTTTTCTCCTCGGTCGACCATACGATGTAGCGGCAAATCGCGCGATCAGCCAGCGCCACGACCGCGGACTGTATCAGCCCCGTGAGGCCCCGGCCACGGTTCCACATCTCGCCATACATAAGGATCGCCGGGCGCCGCGACTTCGGCCAAAGACCTACCACAGCGCATGCCAGCAGGTCGGTCTCATACACACTGTCGAGAAGTAGCGTCTGAGATTTCCAGGCGTTTGCAACGACTGTCAAGAATGCCCTAATCCGCTTCCGCCACGGGATGTACAGGTGAGGACGGTGTGCGTGTAAAAGGTAGCGCGCGTGGTCGGAGAAACGCTTGTCTGAATGATAGGGCAGATGTTGCAAACTTCTGGGTCACCTTTGCCCGTTGGTGAGATGATCTGTGGAGAGGTTGGACCGACATGACGACTATGACCGTGTGTATTTCTCTTACACTTTTTGAAGTTTGTCAAAGACGTCGGCTGCTCTTGACAATTCTCTTTTGCCCTTTACTTCTGGCGCCTCCTTATTTGACTCCCTCAGGACCGGTTCTTTTGTGGTTTGTAGATTCAGTTGACCCTTCAAACCGCCCCATACCGATTCTGTTTTCCGGCAAAATAATTCGTACCCCACTGGTATGATTTTCCCCGAGGTGTCGTTATCTAGTACCGATAGAAGATATTCGTAGGTTCCCAGCCACTGCCTGATCCAGTAGTCGATTGAGCCGCTGTCGGCAACGCTGCGTCCGTCGACCCCCCACTCAAACGGGCGATGATCCGAACCGAATTCATAATGCAGGAGCCAGGCCATGTAGCGCCGGGCGAACGGATCGCGGGCATGCATGTCTTTGAAGTGTTGGTCTTGCTTTAGCAGTGAGAATGCGTGCTGACTCCCGTCATCCTCAATAGCTGGATCAATCAGATTCAGGCCGCTGAAATCGCTGAACGATTTCCTCTGCGGCTGCGCACCTTGGTCAAAGAGCTTGAGCAGTGGCTCGGGCGCCCTGCTGACCGAAACCAACGCATTTCCGACTGCCTTCGCCCTGGTGCCGCCGGAGATCCGATACTGAACGCCCCAGCCAAAAAACAACGTCGTAATCAAGCCGACGATTACCAAGAGGCCGACAAACCAAAGTTCGACTTTGCGGAAAAGCAGTCGCTCCAGCATTCCAGGTCTGCCTGCTGTTATCGCTAAACTAAGCCAGCTTGGTCATCTGCTTACCGGAGGGTAGACCAGAAAAAAATACTACCGGCGTGTAACCGGAGGAGGTTAGGCATGCGGATATGGGTAGGTTGTCGGCCCACAGCTCACCGCCGGGGACACGCTTGCCCGGCGCGACGAGGGCGCCGGCGGCAACGAAGGCGCCGCTTTCGACGACCGCGCCATCCAGCACGATGGCGCCGATGCCGATGAGGCAACGATCCTGCAGCGTGCAACCGTGCAGGCGCACACCATGGCCGATCACCACGTCGGCGCCGATGTCCGTCGGATGGGTTTCCAGGCTGACATGGATGACCGTGCCGTCCTGCACGCTCGTGCGCGGTCCAACACGGATCCAGTGGTCGTCGCCGCGTAGCACGCAGCCGTACCAAATGATGGCCTCAGAACCGATGGTGACATCGCCGACGACGGCGGCGCCGGGTGCGACAAAGGCCGAGGGGTCGATGTTCGGCGTGGCGGCGCCATAGGGATAGATGATCTCCGTCGTCATGCGTCCGTGCTGTCCCAGATGATGGTGACCGGGCCGTCGTTGGTGAGTTCTACCGCCATGTGGGCGGCGAACGTACCAGTTTCGACCGGTACGCCGTGGCCCGTGAGGGCTTGGCAGAAGCGGTCATACAGGTCGCGGGCGATGTCCGGTTGCGCGGCGCCGGAAAAGCCGGGGCGGTTGCCCCGGCGCAGGTCGGCGGCGAGGGTGAACTGGCTGACGACCAAGGCGGCGTCGCCGGTCTGCAGTAGCGACAGGTTCATCTTGCCGGCGTCGTCTTCGAAAATGCGGAGATTGGCGATCTTGCGGGCAGCGAGGTCAGCCTGGTCGGGACCGTCATCTCGTTCGGCGCAGAGGAGGATCAGCAGGCCGGGGCCGATTTCGCCGGTCACGCGCTGGTCGACGGAAACGAGCGCCCGGCTGACGCGCTGGATGACGGCCTTCATGCGGCCTTATGGCATGGGGCGGCATGAGTGGCCAGAAGGCGGCTGGTTCGTGACGCTATGGCTCGCCAGTGTCATTGCGAGATACGCGAAGCAATCCAGCCCCAACGGACCGGCCAAGCTGGATCGCCACGGCGGTCCTTCGGACCCCCTCGCGATGACGATCTGTGAGGGTGGGGCGCTGCACCCCACCCTTCCCTCCCCCATCGAGGGGGAGGGTTTGGCCGGCAATTGGGATGTTAGTTCGGTAGCGAGCCTTGGATGCCTTCGACGTAGAAGTCCATGGTGAGGAGTTGTTCGTCGGTCATGCGCTCGCCGGCGGCGACGATCTCGG
>CAJICA010000309.1_pt1 | contig 20504 bp, 15 predicted proteins | sample 9199501 | NCBI WGS metagenome assembly CAJICA01 (sample SAMEA7708319, study PRJEB35096) | sediment metagenome | biome: marine neritic benthic zone biome [ENVO:01000025]; feature: sediment [ENVO:00002007]; material: shallow marine sediment [ENVO:03000034] sea grass bed [ENVO_01000059] ... | reverse complement strand
TGAGATCACGGGTGTCCAGCAGGCGGACGTAGCCACGCCGTTCGTAGAAGCGGTGGGCGATGGCGAAGCGGGTGTCGGACCATAGCTCGATGAAAGCGGCCGCCTGCTGACGCGCCACGCCCTCCACACGGTCCGCCAGCGCGCCGCCAAGGCCGGATTGCCGGACATCTCGGCGTACATATAGCTTATGCAGCTCGGCGCCGGTGGGGTCACTCGCTGGGGCGACGCCGACGCAGCCGACAATCTCCGATTCCTGCTGTGCCACCCAGAATTGGCCGTTGCGGGTTTGGAAGTGGGTGGCGATCGCGCGCAGCTGTGGCTCCTCGCGGTCGACATCGAGGATCACGCCGGGATATTCCGACCAACAGGCGCCAATCAGCGCCATCAGGTCATCGGCATCGTCATCGGCGGCCGCCCGGATCCGCAGTGCTGCTACAACAGGACCCATGCAGCCAAGCCAAGAAACGAGAGGAATCCCACAACATCGGTGACGGTGGTTAACACGACGGTCGACGCAACCGCCGGGTCGATGCCCATACGGTCAAGGCCGAGGGGGATGAGGACGCCGACCAAACCGGCAATGAGTATGTTGAGCACCATGGCCGTCGCGATGACCGCGGCGAGGCCGTCATTGTCGAACCACAGCCAGGCAACCAATCCGGTCAAGATGGCGAACAGCAGGCCATTGATGAAGGCAACGACGACCTCCTTACCGAGAACACGTCCGGCGTTCGTTACCGTCAATTCCTTCATCGCAAGGGCGCGCACGGCCACCGTCATCGCCTGTGTGCCGGCGTTGCCCCCCATCGAGGCAACGATTGGCATCAGGATGGCAAGGGCGACGACCTGGTCGATTGCGGCATCGAAAAAGCCGATGACGATCGAGGCGACGATGGCGGTGCCCAGATTGACGAACAGCCACGAGAAGCGAGCGCGTGTCGTTGTGAGGACGTCGCCGTAAAGGTCGTCGCCGGTGACGCCGCCGAGGCGCATTAGATCTTCCTCGGCCTCGTCCTGGATGACTTGCACGACGTCGTCGGCGGTGATCACACCGACCAGGCGCCCGGCGGCGTCAACGACCGGGGCCGAAATCAAGCCGTTTTGGTGGAATTTGAGGGCGACGTCCTCCTGGTCGGTCTCGAGCTGAATCGGCACGAAGTCAGGATGCATGATATCGGCGATCTTGGCCGGACGCCGGTTCTTGGCCAGCCGGCTCAAGGGAATGACGCCGATCGGGTGGCGGTCGGCGTCAACGACGAACACATCGTAGAAGTCGCGCGGCAGTTGGGCCGCTCGCCCGCGCATGTAGTCGATGGCATCACCCACCGTCCATTCCGGCGGCACGGTCACGATCTCGCGCTGCATCATCCGGCCGGCGCTGTCTTCCGGGTAGGACAGCGCTTCTTCTAGGATCGCCCGATCGGCGACCGACAGCTGGTCGAGGACCTCCTGCCGCTCGTCCTCGTCGAGGTCCTCAATGACGTCGACGGCGTCGTCGGTTTCCAGTTCCGTGATGGCAGCTGCGACCTCTGAACTGCCCAGAAACTCAAAGATTTGTTCGCGGACGCCCTCGTCCAGGTGGGTCAACACCTCGGGATCGAGGTGGTCGCGCAGCTGAGTCAGAAGCTGGACGCGGTCGTCGCTACTGAGCTCTTCCAGCAGGTCGGCGATCTCACCGGCGCGCAGATCGGCGACCAGGCGATCGGCATCCTCGGCGCGGCCTTCTTCAAGCGCTGCATCGACGGCGCGGACGATTTCTGCGGCGACGCGCGCCAGCCCATCGCCGCTTTCCCCCTGGGGCTCGACCTCAACCTCGACTTGTGGGCCGGTCATCGTCTACTGGCCGTCGTGATGCTGGGCGCTAACGGCCGCGAAGGCGCTCATGTTGAGAATACCGCGGCTCGTGACGGACGGCGTCAAGATATAGGCCGGCTTGGCGGCCCCGATCAGGATAGGTCCAACAGCAACACCCTCGCCGAGCGAGCGAAGCAGGTAGAACGAAATGTTGGCCGCGTCGAGGCTGGGCATGACAAGCACGTTCGCCTCGCCGTCGAGGCGATTACCCGGAAGAAGCTCGGCGCGCAACTCTGGGACCAACGCCGCGTCCGCATGCATTTCGCCTTCGACCTCGAGATCCGGGTGATCCTGCAGTAGTCGCATGGCGGCGCGCATTTTTCGGGCCGAGGGCTGGTCCGAACTGCCGAAATTGCTGTGAGACAGCAGTGCAATCTTCGGCACGATGCCGAACCGGCGTACTTCTTCGGCGGCAAGGACCGTCATCTCGGCGATTTCCTCGGCGGTCGGGTCCGGTGTCACATGGGTGTCGACGAAGAAGTAAGTACCTTTGGCGAGGATTAGTACTGAAACCGCCGATAAATGCCGTACGCCGTCGCGGCGACCGATAATATCGATGACGTGGCGCAGGTGACGATGGTAGCGCCCTTCGGTGCCACAAATCATGGCATCGACCTCGCCGCGACGCAGCATCAAGGACGCGATGACCGTTTGGCTTGTCCGAACAAGCACGCGGGCCTCGTCCGGCGAAACGCCGTGGCGCCCCATGATGTCGTGATACAGGGACCAATACTCGCGGTAGCGCGGGTCGTTTTGGGGATCGACTAATTCAACGTCGCGGCCGGGTCGAAAGCGCAGTCCGTAGCGCTCGATCCGGCGTTCGACGACGTCCGGGCGGCCGATCAGGATCGGCGCGGCGATGCCTTCGTCGAGAACCGTCTGGACCGCATGCAGGACCGTGCGCGCCTCGCCTTCGGCGTAAACGAGGCGTCGACGCTGCATGCGCGCACGGGTGAACAGCGGCTTCATGACCAGGCCGGTGCGGAAGACGAACTGGCTGAGACGCGCTTCATACGCGCGGAAGTCGCCGATTGGCCGTGTGGCGACGCTGCTCTCCATCGCTGCGAGGGCCACGGCCGGTGCGACGGCCGTGATGAGACGCGGATCAAACGGCCGCGGTATGACGTAGTTGGGGCCGAAGCGCGTCGGCTCCTCCTCGTACGCGCCGGCGCCGATGTCCGACTCTTCCCGGCGCGCCAAATCAGCTAGCGCATGCACGCAAGCGATCTTCATCGCCTCATTGATTTGGGTCGCACCGACGTCCAGGGCGCCCCGGAAGATGAAAGGAAAACAGAGGACATTGTTGACCTGGTTCGGATAGTCCGAGCGGCCCGTGGCGATGATCGCATCCGGCCGTGCGGCGCGGGCTTCCTCCGGCATGATCTCCGGCGTTGGGTTAGCCAGCGCCAGGATGAGTGGCTTGTCGGCCATCTTGTTGACCATTTCGACCGACAGTACGCCAGGTGCAGATAGCCCAAGAAAAATGTCCGCGTCGGCAATGGCGTCGTTCAGGGTGCGGGCGTCGGTGTCCTGGGCGAAAGGCGCGACGTAAGGGTTCATGCTGGCACGCCCCGCGTGCACGACGCCGTCGATGTCGGTCAGCGTGATGTGCTCACGGGGTAGCCCCATGCTGTTGAGCAGCTTCACGCAAGCCAGCGCGGCGGCGCCGGCGCCGGATGTGACTAGCTTCACCTGGCCGAGCTCCTTGCCGACGAGGTGTAGCCCGTTGCGGACGGCGGCGGCGACAATGATCGCCGTGCCGTGCTGATCGTCATGCAGCACCGGGATTTTCATGCGTTCGCGCAGCCTCTCCTCGACCTCGAAGCATTCCGGCGCCTTGATATCCTCCAGATTGATGCCGCCGAAGGTTGGTTCGAGCGCCGCGACAATGTCGACAAACCGGTCGACCTCGGCCTCGTCGACCTCTAGGTCGAATACGTCAATGCCCGCGAACTTCTTGAAGAGCACGCCCTTGCCCTCCATCACCGGCTTGGCGGCGAGGGGGCCGATATTGCCGAGGCCAAGCACGGCCGTCCCGTTGGTCACGACCGCCACCAGGTTGCCGCGGGCCGTGAGATCGGCAGCAGCCCCGGGCTCGGCGGCGATTGCATCACACGCCGCGGCAACTCCGGGCGAATAAGCAAGAGACAGGTCACGCTGGTTCACCAAGCGTTTGCTCGGGGTGACCGCTATCTTGCCGGGCGTCGGCTCGCGGTGATAGCGCAGTGCGGCTTCCCGCAGATCCTCGGTCACCATCACCCTCCGCCGCTATTTCCCGGATGCGCGCCGGTGACAGGCTTGCTTGCCCCGGCGGCGCGGCATACCAAATCGACCTGATGACCACAAGGAAACAACGGCAGGCGGCGGCTAATCCGGAGTGGCGGGTCGACGACGCACTAGTCGACTATCCGGACGCCGTCGCGGCGATGGAGCAACGGGTCGCCGCGATCCATCAGGGCGACGCTAGCGAGCTGATCTGGTTGCTCGAGCATCCCCCGCTGTACACGGCCGGTACAAGTGCCAAAGCCGGCGACCTGTTGGTGCCCAACCGGTTCCCTGTCTACCGCAGCGGGCGAGGCGGTCAATACACCTATCATGGCCCCGGCCAGCGGGTCGTCTACGTGATGTTGAACCTAAGGCTGCGGGGCGCCGACATCCGCTGCTTCGTCCATGATCTGGAAGAATGGGCGATTCGCGCCCTCGCGCGGTTTAGCGTGACCGGCGAGCGACGCGCCGAGCGAGTTGGCGTTTGGGTCGATCGGGGTGGGGGGCGCGAAGACAAGGTCGCGGCGATCGGCATGCGAGTGCGGCGCTGGGTCAGCTACCACGGCATCTCGATCAATGTCGAACCGGATCTGAGCCACTACGCCGGCATCGTGCCGTGCGGAATCGGCGAAGAGCAGCTCGGCGTCACGAGCCTGGTGGACCTCGGCTATCCGGTCACGATATCGGACCTGGACGCCGCGCTGATGGCGACGTTCGGGGAGGTGTTTGGAGAAAGCGGGAGCCGTACAGCCTCTCGATAGGCTGCGTGATCGCGATGTCGTCCAGTGGGCCGCCGCGGCGATCCTGGCTGGATTGCCGCGCTTCTCTCGCAATGACGGGAATGGACTACGTCGCGGCGGCTCGCTTATGCCGTCGGCAACTGCGTGAACAGCGTCCGTTCATGCCGCCGCCGCATTTCGTCTGGAACAGAGAAACGTTCGACCTGATCGACGCGGGCGGCTGACGGGCCGCCGTTGCAACGATTGATCATCGCCTCAACATCCGTCTTCTCGCCGACGAACAGGGCCTCGACCGTGCCGTCGCGGCGGTTGCGCACCCAGCCGGACAGGCCAAGTGCCGTCGCGGTGTCTTCCGTCCAGCCGCGATACCAGACGCCTTGGACGCGCCCGTGGATGACAATTCGTACCGCCGTCTCGCCGGCGGTCATTCGAACTCCAGTATGGCCTGGTCAACGATAAGGTTGTCGCCGGGATTGGCATGGATTGTCTTGACGACACCGTCGCGGTGGGCGTTGAGGATGTTCTCCATCTTCATGGCTTCAACAATTGCCAACTCCTCGCCGGCCTTTACCTGTTGACCGGGCCGGGCGACGACCGCCGTCAACAGTCCCGGCATCGGCGACAATAGAAACCGGCTACGGTCCGGCGGCGGCTTGTTAGGCATACGGGCAAGTAGTTCGGCAATGTGCGGCAACAAGACTTTCGCGGAGACGGAGACGCCGCCGTGGCTGAGCCGATAATAGGGCCCGGCATGATCGACTTGGATCGTATACGTCGTGCCATGGGTTGTGCAGCGAAACAGCGGTTGGCCGGGCGTCCATTCGGTCGCGAGCTTCATAGTGCGGCCGTCCAGGGTCACGGTGAACGTGTCGCCGTCTCGGTGCAAATGAACCCGCGCGTCTTCTTCGTCGAGGCGCACACGCCACGTGCCATCCGCCGTATGGTGCAAATGGGCCCGATCGGCGCCGACCGCATGGACGATTGCGGCTGCGGCAACCAAGACGTCTCGGGTGCCGGCGTCGGGCGACGGATGGACATAGCCCTCGGGATAGACCTGCTCGATGAAACCGGTGTGGATATCGCCGTTGCGGAAGTCCGAATGGGCGACAACGGATGAGAGAAAGCCAATGTTCGTACTAACGCCGCGAATGTAATACGCGTCGAGGGCAGCCAGCATGGCGTCCGTCGCGGCGTCCCTCTCCGTTCCGTAGGTCACAAGCTTGGCGACCATCGGATCGTAGAACATGGTGATTTCGGCGCCTTCGTCGACGCCACCGTCGACGCGCACCGAGCTGCTTTCTAGTGGCGGCTGGTAGCCGACGAGACGGCCGATGGACGGCAGGAAATCTCGTACCGGGTCCTCGGCGTAGATCCGGCTCTCGATCGCCCAGCCGTTCATTCTCACGTCGGCTTGCGTAATCGGCAGCGGTTGTCCTGCGGCAATGCGGATCATCATCTCGACCAGGTCGAGCCCCGTCACGAGTTCCGTCACCGGATGTTCGACCTGCAGCCGCGTGTTCATTTCGAGGAAGTAGAAGTTCCGGTCCTGGTCGACGATGAACTCGACGGTCCCGGCGGAGCGGTAGCCCACGGCCTGGGCCAGGGCGACCGCCTGCGCTCCCATCGCCGCGCGGGTTTTGGAGTCGAGAAAAGCCGATGGCGCTTCCTCAATCACCTTTTGATGGCGCCGTTGGATCGAACACTCGCGCTCACCAAGATGTACGACGCTGCCCAGTTTGTCGGCCAAGACCTGGATCTCGATATGTCGCGGTCGCTCGATAAACTTCTCGACGAAGATCCGGTCGTCGCCGAAGGACGACCGGGCCTCGTTCTGGGCGGAGCGAACGGCTGAGGGGAGCTCGGACTTGGCGCGAACGACGCGCATGCCTTTGCCGCCGCCACCGGCGGCCGCCTTGAGTATCACCGGATAACCGATCGCGGCGGCGGCCGCGGTCGCAGCCTTGGCGTCGGCCGCCGGGCCATCCGCTCCAGGCACGACCGAGACGCCGGCCCTGACGGCCAATGCCTTGGCACGCAGCTTGTCGCCCATCACCGCGATCGTGTCGGGTGGGGGGCCGATGAAGCTGATTCCGGCGTCATCGAGGGCCCGGGCGAAGGCAGCATTCTCCGACAGGAACCCGTAGCCGGGATGTACCGCATCCGCGCCGCATTGCCCGGCCGCGGCAACGACACGTTCGATATTCAGATAGCTTTCGGCAGCGGAGGGCGGCCCGATCGGCACGGCTTCGTCGGCCATGCGAGCCGCCAAGCTGTCCTCATCCGCCTCGGATACTGTCACCGCCGTGGCGATGCCCAGACGGCGGGCCGTCCGAATGACGCGGCAGGCAATCTCACCGCGGTTCGCGACGAGGACTTTCTCGAACACCGCTCTACGTTCCCCCAACAACGGTAGTCGAGATATATCAAGCGGTTAGCGCAATATCCAAAGAAATCGAAACAGTCTGGCGCCGGGATAGTTCCGAAACGGGATTGTGTTACGCCGGCTCGTTGTCTGCGGAGCGGGACAGTCATAGCTTCCACACGGCCTCTCACTCGAAAGGTGATCATCCCATGCCAAAGCAATCCGATGCCAAGCCCCCCCGTTTCCAAGTCTCGATCGGGCTCGTCATGGTTGGCGGCATGACGTTGGTGCTGCTGCTGGCGGTCGGCGGACTGTTGTTCATCAACTTCCAAGGGGCGCGCGACACCATCAGGCTGGTCGAGCAGCGCGCCCGCATTAACCTTGAGTTGCTCGAAAGCCAGGTGCGCGGCCGGCTCGCGCCGGTGGAGGCGTTCGGCCAGGGTCTCGCGCAACTCATTGCCGACGGGGACATCGATATCGACGATGCCAAAGGCGCCGCCGAGACCTTCCGGCTGGCGATGACGGCGGTGCCACAAGCCGCAGCGGTCGTCTTCGTCAGTTCCGACTTTCGCGCCGTACGCTACAGCCGAAGTGGCGGGGCGCTGATCGAAGTGATTGACGCGGGCCTGAGTGTCGCCGGACTGGGTGACATGACCGCGACCATGGATGGCGTACAGGGCATGTTGGAAACTGCGGCCGCGATGGGGCCGGACAGCCTGCAATGGCTGCCGCCGCTCTGGGTGGGCGACCTCGGTCAACCGGCCCTCGCGATGGAAGTGCCGGTCAACCGCAATGGCGCCTTCATCGGTGTGGTCATCGTGGTTGTCGAGTTGGGCGAAGTCGCGCAGTTTCTGGCCGACCTCGAGGTGCAGCAGGGCACGAACGCCTTCGTCCTTTATGGTAAGGACCATGTGCTGGCCCATCCGAGCCTAGTGAACATGATGGCGGAGTATGACAGTGATGTGCTGCTGCCGACCGTCGATATGTTCGAGGATCCGGCTTTTGCCGTCATTCGCGGCGGGGGCGAGGAAACCACTTTTGCGCAGACGGAAGGCATAAGCTACGCCTACGCCAACGAGGACTATGAGGTGTCCTTGCGGGAACTGGCTGGGTTGGGCCAGTTGCCCTGGCAGATCGGCCTGACGTTCCCGGCGTCGGACCGCGGCGAGGACCAACGCGCATTAACGGTCATCTATCTTGGCATCGCGATCCTGGTTGTCTCGGCCCTGATCACCTCAATCGTCGGCAACGCCCTGGCCCGGCCGGCGCGGCAACTGGCGGCGGCGGCGGAGCGGATCACGGCTTTGGATGTCGCCGGCGTGCCGGACTTGAAACCAAGCCGGTTCCGTGAATTGGGGCGTGCCGCCGATGCCTTCAATTCAATGACCGCGGCATTACGCTGGTTTGAACGCTACGTGCCAAAGAAACTCGTCACTCAGCTCATGGGACAGGCGGCGAGCGGCGGCATCAGCCCCGAAGAGCGTGAGGTGACGGTGATGTTCACGGACATTCGCGGCTTCAGCACGATGTCCGAACGGATGCAGCCGGACAAAATCGCCGACCTGCTCAACGCCCATTTTGATATGCTCTCACGCTGCATCGAGGCGGAGGGCGGCGTCGTCGACAAGTTCATCGGCGACAGCGTCATGGCCTTTTGGGGGGCGCCGGAACCGATGGCCGATCACCGCGCTCGGGCCGTGCGGGCGGCGCAGGCGATCCGCACGGCCGTCAAAGCCGACAACGCGCGGCGCCAGGCGCGCGGCGAGGTTACCGTGCCAATCCGGGTCGGCCTACACACCGGCCCGGTCGTGGTCGGGAATATCGGCGCCGAAGCGCGGCTGAACTACACAGTCGTCGGCGACACGGTGAATGCTGCCGCCCGGCTCGAGCAACTTGGCAAAGAACAGGCGCCCGACGACTGCGTCGTGCTGCTCAGCGGGGAGACGGTGCGCGACAGCACCGACCTCCCCCTCAGCCGCATGGGCGAACAGGCCCTGAAGGGTAAAGCGCGGCCGGTTGTTGTGTTCCGGCTGGATTAGCCGGCCTCACGGTGTTTTGACCTTGGCCTGCTCTGCGCCCTCTGGCAGAGATTGATGGCGCTGGGCTTTAACCTTCTTGACCGACAAAGCTGTGCGGTATTTAATCCTTGACAACCCCGGTTATAATACCGTATACTACGTATCATCGGCTGTTAGGTAGGGTCTTCCGGATTCCAGAACATGTATGACGATTTGGGTAGGAATCGTCCACCAAGACTTTTGTAGAAGTCGATCGCCGACTGGTTGGTGTTGAGCACCTCCCATATCACGAACTCACCGCCAACCTGGCTTACGGCCCCGGCTGCGGCGCTCATGAGCTTGGTACCGATACGCTGCCGTCGTGCTTCTTCGCGCACGTACAGGTCGGAGATATGCAGGACCCGAGCGGCGTGATCGACATCGTACACATAGCTGTAAAGTAGGTAGCCGACGGGCTTGCCGCCGCGTTCCGCCAGGAGACCAAAGAATGCGGGGTCCGTCCCCAAACCCGTCGCGAACGTAGGTCTCCTCGGTGAATGCAAGCTCCAAATTGGTCGGACTCAGCCTTTTCATGAAGCGGTAGAATTCGGCCGCCATCTTCGCGATGGCGCTCGCGTCGCCGCGCCGGGCGGCTCGGACTCGGATGGAGTTCACCGTCGAACCATTCACTCACCTCACCCTGAGCTCGTCGAAGGGTGAGCGCCGAAGTCCGCGCGATACTCATACTTCGACAAGCTCAGTATGAGGGTCCGCACCGATGCCTTACAAATACACTTCTGCAATATCGACGGATGACTCTCGCCCGACTTTGTCAAAGTTCTGGGCGATCCATGCCGCGGCGGCATTACGGCCACGGTCACGAAGGTACCGGAGAAAATCCCAGTCCGCGTTGAGTTTGCTCGACACACCGAGATCCTGCATTTCATCGTCGGGGTGAATGACGTGAATCAGCATCTGCTTGTATCTCTTTTGATCGAGACGGTTTTCTTCAATCAGCCGACCGACGAAATGGATGGCGCGCATCTCGCGCATGAGGCTTGAGTTGAAACTTAGTTCGTTAATGCGGTCGAAAATGGCCTGGGCGGTGCGCGGCACCTCGTCCCGGACGATGGGGTTGATCTGGACGAGTAGCACGTCACGGCAGTCGGTGCCGTAGATCAGCGGGAAGATCGGCGGGTTGCCGAGGAAGCCGCCGTCCCAATAGTGCTCGCCGTCGACCGCCACGGCCTGGTGCAAGAACGGTAGACAAGCCGACGCTAACGCCGCGTCGGCCGACAATTCGTGGTTCTCAAAAACCTTGATCTTGCCTGTCTTTACGTTCGTCGCGCTGAGAAACAGCTTCAGGTCCGTGCAATCGCGCAACTGGTCGAAGTCGACCACGCTGAGCAGAACCTCGCGCAGCGGGTTTAGATTCAGAGGATTGAACATGTAAGGCGACAACACGCGCGACATGCTGTCCAACATCAGCCAGGCTGGCGACATGTCCATGTTGCCGGGACTTACGGCCTTGTCGAGGAGGGTCGGTTTCAGTGGACTGTGTTGGGCAGCGTCGGCAACGGCGCGCCAAAACTTGCCGAGGGCATTCTGCGCCTCGGTTGGCCCGCCGGCGGCTAGACCGGAGGCCAGAACGGTTGCGTTCATGGCGCCGGCGCTGGTGCCGCTAATGCCCGTGACGTCGAAACGGCCGTCTTCGAGCAGGCCGTCGAGGACGCCCCAGGTGAACGCGCCGTGGGCGCCGCCCCCTTGCAGAGCCAGGTTCAGGGGTTTGGGCTTTGTCATGTTCTCTCGTTGATTGTGGCGACTACGCCGGTTGATACTCTCGGACTGGTTTGCAGCCGAGAAAACTTGTCATTGCGAGCGTAGCGAAGCAATCCAGTCTGGATCGCCACGTCGGCCAAGGCCGGCTCTCGATGAAGGCGCGTCGAGCCCGCCTAGAGGGGAATGTTGTCGTGTTTCTTCGGCGGATTCTCGAGCTTCTTGTTTGCCAACATCTGAAGAGCGCGGCAGACGCGGCGGCGGGTGTTGCGCGGCAGGATCACATCGTCGATGAAGCCCTTTTGCGCGGCGACGAAGGGGCTGGCGAACTTGGTCCGGTATTCCTCCGTGCGCTCGGCAATGCGCTCCGGGTCGTCCCGGTCTTGGCGGAAGATGATCTCGACCGCGCCCTTCGGGCCCATCACCGCGATCTCGGCGCTCGGCCAGGCGTAGTTCACATCGCCGCGTAAGTGCTTGGACGCCATAACATCATAGGCACCGCCATAGGCCTTGCGCGTGATGACCGTGACCTTGGGCACAGTCGCCTCGGCATAGGCGAACAGCAGTTTCGAGCCGTGGCGGATGATCCCACCGTACTCTTGCGCCGTACCGGGGAGGAAGCCTGGCACGTCGACGAAGGTGACGATCGGAATGCTGAAGCAGTCGCAAAAACGGACAAATCGGGCCGCCTTGGTCGCGGAGTCGATGTCCAGGCAGCCGGCCAAGACCATCGGCTGGTTCGCAACAAAGCCGACGGTGCTACCGTTCATACGGCCGAAACCGATGACAATGTTACCGGCGAACTCGGGCTGCAGTTCGAAGAACTCCCCTTCGTCGGCCACCCGCACGATCAGTTCGGTTATGTCGTAGGGCTTGGCCGGGTCCGGCGGTACCAGGCGATCGAGGGCGGCCTCGACACGGTCGGCCGAGTCGGCCGTGGGGCGCCGCGGTGGGTCCTGGCGGTTGCTCAGCGGCAGAAAATCAAAGAAGCGCCGGGTTTCGAGCAACGCATCAACATCGTTCTCGAAGGCACGGGCGGCGACTCCAGATTTGCTCGTGTGGGTGCCGGCACCGCCCAGCTCTTCATGAGTCACTTCCTCATGGGTGACCGTCTTGACGACATCGGGGCCCGTGACAAACAAATAGGACGTGTCGCGGACCATGAAAATGAAGTCGGTCATCGCGGGCGAGTAGACGGCCCCGCCGGCGCATGGCCCCATGATGACGGAAAGCTGGGGTACGGTGCCGGACGCCAACACATTCCTCTGGAACACGTCGGCATAGCCGGCGAGCGACGCGACACCCTCCTGAATGCGGGCACCACCGGAGTCGTTGAGGCCGATGATCGGTGCGCCGACGCGCATGGCCTGATCCATGATCTTGCAGATCTTGCCGGCATGGGCAGCCGATAAGGATCCGCCGAAGACAGTGAAATCCTGGGAGAAGACAAACACCGTGCGGCCGTTGATGGTGCCCCAACCGGTGACGACACCATCGCCGGGAATACGCTGCCCGCTCATATCGAAATCTTCGCAATCATGTTCGACGAACATGTCCCACTCTTCGAAAGAGCCCTCGTCTAGCAAAACTTCCAAGCGCTCGCGCGCGGTTAGCTTGCCTTTCTCATGCTGCTTCTCGGTGCGCGCCGCACCGCCGCCGGACCGCGCCCGCTCCCGGCGTGCCTCCAACTCCTGTAGTACATCTTTCATGAAGGATCCTCCTGTCGCAGCAGCCGGAAGAAAGTGGCGGCGGAGGCGAGTTCGGCCTGGATCGCGGCGCGGCGCCCCGCCGCCGCCGTATCCTCCCCCCAATTCTCAGCCTGGTACAGTTCTTCGAGGTGGCTAACTTCGAACGCCGCCGCGGCATCCAGCCGTCCGTCGTAGAGCGCCAGTGCCGTGATCAAAGAACCGGCAGCAGCAGCCGCGCAGGATAGCCCCGATAGCTCGAATACCGTGAGGCGATCTAGCGCGATACGCAGAGCGTTGATAGCTGCTTCCGGCTGGTCAGCGCCGACGAGGCCATGCGTCACCCGAAGTGGCGCGTCGTAAGTTGTGGCGGCCCAGTCGAGATGGGGCTGCCACATACGCAGCTGGCGGGCGGCAAGTTCCGCCGGTTCGGTCGCGTGGTAGCACAACGCATCGGTTTTCGCGTAAGCAATGATCTGATCGACGACGACGTCTCGATCGGGTTCGACACGGTCAATCGCAGTGGCGGCCAATCTGGTCAGCGGCATACACTCCGGGTCAATATTCTCGTGCTGACCGGCCCACTCCGCAGCGATTTCTTCGGCGGTAGGGCGGTTCGGAAGTCTCAGCCGGTGCCGCGCCGGCGTGATGACTGGCCGTCCGTCAAGCTCAACCGTCCGACCGTCGCCGGCACCGCCAACGCTAACGGTCTTGTAGAAACGCTTCACGCCTAATGATCGAATAAGTTGCGCAGCCCCTTCCCTATGCTCTTGATCGTGTCCTCGACATTCTCCCGGGTTAGGGGTTCAGACTCTTTCTTAGCCTCCTCGGCTGCCTCGCGAACGCAGCTGTCCTCTTCCGCTCCTAGGTCGGCTAACGCCAACAACGTGGCCGCCGGAAATATTAGACCGCCGATCTTGGTCGCCGTGCCGATGGGTTCTGGCGTGATAAGCGGGTTGGCCAAACTACCGCGGACCTCGAGCGGAACAGCCAGGTTTAGCGTGGGTTTCTTCGCCCTTGGTGTCAGCGTCAAGTTGAGTCGCTCGTTAGCGAGATTGATGGAGCCTTCGGCCGTTGTGATTGTCACGTCAGTGTCAAGGACGAGATTTGTCGCAACTCTCCCTTGCTCGAACTGGGCGTCCAGAGCCAGACACTTGACAATAGTGAATTCTTCCCGGTCTCCGATGACTTGGGAGAAGATACCAGACAGTCCACTTACAAGGAGGTCGAGGCTGTCCGACCGCAGTAAGCCGTCTTCCATAATCATTCGGGCACGACCGTCCAATGTAGCGGCGATCGCGGCGACGGATGAGCCGCTGCCTTGGAGTGATATGTCGGCCGCGGCCGCGCCGCGGATCATGTCGAGACCAGCGAATTGCCGCAGAGCGGCGTCGAGATCGAGAGCGGGTATCCGCAAATCCATATCCAGGTCAGCGGTGTCAGTCGCCGCCGCGAACCGGATACGGCCCACAAGTGGGCTGTTCGCTGCCGTTGCCTTTAATGGATCGACTGTGAGGACACCATTGTCGAGACGGATGCCGACCGTCACATCCCGCGCAGTCACGCCCGGTGTCACCAGTTCCGCGATTTCGACGGCCAGGTCGACATCCGCGGCGCGTAGACCCTCAAGGGGCAATGGATCGTCCGGCAATACGCGTTCGTCACTGGGGGCTGGGCTTTCCGCCGTCGATCCCGATCCTGCCGACGGGGCCGGTGGTGGTGTCTCGGCCGCTGCCGGTAACAGCGCAGCGAGATCGATGCGGGGCGACTGCAGACTGCCGGTCAGCTTCGGGCGGACACCGGCGAGCGACGCCTCCAGGTTTCCGGACAGTTCGCTCGGCCCGAACGCGAGCTTCAGATCGGGGAGTTCAATGCGCGACGGGTCGCCGCGGACGGTCGTCGCCAGCGAGAGTGGGCCACCACCGGGTAACCTGTCACCGGCGATGGCGGCCAGGCCGGACAAGCCTTCGCCGTCGACTGTCACGCGCACATTTATGCCAGTCGCGGCCGCGGGCTGGGCAATCGAACCGTCGATGCCCAATGTCAGTCCCAAGGCTTCGGCGCTGATATTCAATGGATACGGGCTGTTATTGGCCAGCGTTGATGGCGCGCCGAGTTCACCTTCGGCCTGGAACGGGAGTTCGTTGTAGCTGCCGACGAGCGCTAGCTGCAGCGGTTGATTGGGGCCGTCGCCGGTCAAGCGGACGTCGTCCAGCGCTACCTCGATATCCCGCTGCGTGGTGGTTGCATCGCGGAACGTTACCCGGACGTCCTCAAGCGTGACTTCCTGAACAACGGGGATGGTGACGTCAGTATCTGACGGGCCGTCGGGCGCCGACGGACGGTCGGTCTTTATGGCGGGATCTCGCGCGGCGAATTCCCAGTTTGCCTCGCCCGCCTCGTTGCGCTCCAACAAAATGCGCGCGCCCTTCAGCCGCAGCCCCTTTATCTTGAGGTCGCCGCGCAGCAACGGCAGGACGGCAACTTCGGCGGCAAAGTTATCGACGGTCAACATCCGAGGGTCGCCGGCCCAAGGCGCATTGGCAACGCTGACGCCATCGACGGCCAGCGCGGTGGTGAGCCCGAGCCGGAGACCGATGTTGCCATCGATGACGACTTGGCGCCCGATGGCGGCCTCCGCCCGGGTGGTGATTTCACCCTTGTAATCATTGGGGTCGATGACGAAGAGCAGGACAACGACAACGGCGATCACGACGACGATGACCAGTCCGGCGACAATCTTCAGAAAAGTGCGCATGGCGCCATCCAGTCGTTGGGCGGACCAAGGGGGCTATGAACTTAGTGCGTCCGGCAAATCAGCAAAATGGTCGATAACCGTCTTTGCGCCGGCGTGCAATAGATCGGCGGCCGGATGATACCCCCAGCCCACGCCGATCGCCGCAACGCCCGCATTGCCTGCCATTTCCATGTCGTAGGTTGTATCGCCAATCATGACCGTTTCCATCGGATCCACCCCGGTTTCGGCCATGGCTCGCAGCCGCATGTCGGGCGCCGGCTTGCCAGCTGCGCGGTCCGCGGTTTGCAGGGTGACAAACCGCTGTGTCATGCCGGTTTCGGCAAGCACAGCATCGAGCCCGGGCCGGCCTTTGCCGGTCGCTATGCCCAGCAGGTAGCGCACTGCGTCTAGCGCGTCGAGAGCGGCGTTGGCGCCTGGAAATAGTGGCGCACGTTTGCCCGGCAGGGCATGCAGCGCCCGGAACCTTGCCTTGTAGGCTTCGACAATGGCCGCCTGCACCTGGGAGGAAGCGCCGACGGTCAGGCGCTCAACGGCGACATTCAGGGTCAGCCCGATGATATGCCTAATTTCGGATGGGGTCGGCGTTGAGAGACCGACTGCGGCAACTGCCGTGACCATCGTTGCGACGATGGTGTGCTGGCTGTCGACCAACGTGCCATCGCAGTCGAAGACCGCCAGCCGCAGAGCTTCTCCCAAGCGCGACTCCCTTCTGCCGGACCTTAGCCACGGCAGGGGAATCGGGCTACCGGAAACCGGGCTTGCTAGAAGGCCGCCCCTGCGAGGAGGAGGACGGATGCAACCAGGGTTGTTTTTGCCAATCCCACAACCAATGGCGTCGACCTCCGACGACGTCGGCGCGTTCCGGCGGCTGTCTGCGCCCGCGCGAAGGGCAGATCGCTCCGCGCGCGCAGCAAATCGAAAGCCTCGAAGTCGTTCCTGATACTCTCCAAGCTACGGCGGGACAGAGCGGCGGCGTGCATGGCGGGCACCTCAATCTGTATCAGTTGTGGTAACGGCGGATTGAAGGTCCGCACTATAGGTTGTAAGACTCTCGATGAATGTCGCCGATGACATAGTTGGGTCGGCGTGGTTGCCATACCCAGGAGGATAGAGTGCGCCCGGGCCCGTTTACCCTAATGAACCTGACGACTGCCGCGCGTGCGCCACCGCTGGAACTCAAGCCGCGGTCGCTGCTAGACCGGTGCCAGGTCGATAAACGGGTCATCCTCCGCTGCGGCTGAGGAAAGGCCGAGAAAGGCCCAGCTTTGGACCATATGGCTGGTGAGCGGCGCGCGGATAACGAGGTCCTTGCCGGTGCGTGGGTGCGGCAGCTCGACGCTGCGGGCGTGCAGGTGCAGATTCTTAGCAAGCCCCTGCATGATGGAGTCCACCCCGCTATATTTGCGGTCACCGACGATCGGCGTGCCCAGGGCGGCCTGGCAATGCACACGAAGCTGATGGGTGCGGCCGGTGAGCGGGCGCAGTGCGAGCCAGGCGAGGCGGCGGCCGGCGGCCTCGATTACCGTGTAGTCGGTAACGGCGTCGCGGCCGGCCTCATCAGGCCGGATGCGTTCACCGCCAGGGCCGGGGCTCTTCGATATGGGCAGCGAGATGCGCCCGGCGGATGGGCGCGGCACACCCTTGACCAGGGCCCAATAAATCTTTGTCACATCCCGTCCCCGGAACGCTGCCGTTAGTCGCCGCGCGGCAAAATCGGTGCGGGCCAGCAGGAGAACACCGCTGGTGTCCTTGTCCAACCGGTGGACTAGGCGGGGCGGGTGCGGGTCGCCGTCCTGCAGGACGCCGAGCATGGCGTCGAGGTGGCGGTGCTGGCCGGTGCCGCCTTGCACCGCGAGACCGGCGGGTTTGTCGATGGCGATGAGGTCGTCGTCGCGGTAGAGGACATTTGCGGTCAAAGCCGCGCGGTCAGCCTGGCTGACCGGTACGGTGGCATGTTGTTGTCGGGGCGTTGCGGGGCGGCTCGGCGGCAGGCGCACCTCCTGCCCCGCTTCAAGTCTCGTCTCGGGCTTCGCACGGCGGCCATCGATGCGGACCTGTCCGGTCCGAACCCATTTGGCGAGCTGACCGTAGGCGAGGTCGGGGAAACGGCGCCGGAGCCAGCGGTCAAGACGCTGCTCCGCATCATCTGCCGCAACCCGTATGTGGCGGACTTCGGTCATGCGATCGCGTGGCGGACGAGGGCCAAGGCGGCGAACAGGGCGCCGACTGATAAGACCACGGAAAAGATGATGTATCCAGCGGCGAGCACGAGCTCGCCACGCCCATAGAGCAACGCCACATCGAGAGAGAAGGTCGAAAACGTCGTGAAGGCACCGAGAACACCGACGGTTAGAAATGCGCGGAGCTGCAAGCTGGGCGACCAGATGAGTGCCGAGAGCTCTATGATCAAACCCATAGTGAAAGAGCCGATGACGTTGACCGCTAAGGTGCCCCACGGAAAACCCGTGCCGAGCAGGTGCACAGCCGCCATGTTGACGAAGTGGCGGCCGAGCGCCCCCAAGGCCCCACCCGCGGCTACGGCAAGAATCACATTCATGACGGCCGAAAGCTAACGGCGGGCCGGGGCAGCGGCAAGGCGTGCGCTAGTGGCCCGTGTCATCCCGAGCGCAGTAGACTCTCGCGGGCGCCTCGGGTCCGCGCGGGCAAGTGATGGTAGGCGGATATAGTGATCCGTGGATATGCAGGGCGCGGTCGCTCGCTGGATCGCCACGGGGCGCGTCCTCGCGAACACGTTAGGTCACGAGAGACCCCTCGCGCTGACCGACTTGTCGTCGTCATTGCGAGCGCAGCGAAACAGTCCAGGCGCCGACGAATTCGTCCCTGGTTAAAAACGCACGACACCGCGCTACAAAGCATGGGGGATGACACTATTGCGCCAGGTTCACCAGGTCGCGCAGGACGTCGGAAGCAACCTGAAAGCGGATGCGCGCCACCGGCGCGGCGTCCAGATTGGTGATGTTCCGGCTGTTCCCCAATGCTTCCGTGACCGTCATCGCGGCCAGGGACGGGATGTAGGATTCACGATAGGTCCTTATCTCATCGCCCGACTCCGCGTTACGCAGAGTCGTTTCGATCTCGTACGTCGGGAGGCGCAAGGGCCGACCATTGACCTCGACCTCTATTGTGCCTTCGCCGGTGCGGCGGGAGCTGCCTTCGACGGGCAAGAGGCGCGTACGAATGTCTGCCGGTGTGCCCTCGCCAACGGCAAAGTTAGCTAGGTTGAAGTGCCAGCGCCGATTGAAGGGCGCGGTGCCGTCCGCGTCAGTGGCGACGACGAGATCCGCGGTCATCGAACCGCGCACCCGCGACGGGCCGCGAAAGAATGTGTTGAGCAGCAATGGTCCCCAGAGGTTGTAGTAGACGACACCCGCCGGATTGTCACTGCGCGTTACTCGGGCCGTTACAAAGGGGCCGTCGCGGGTGATGATTTCCTCGACCACAGTCGTGCCGTCCGCCAACTCCTGCTCGCGCCGATCCCAGCGCACTGCCGGGAGATCGAACAAGTCGCGCGCCGCGTCGGGTACCGCGGATGGCCCGACGATCCAAGGCAGGCCGTCCTCGAGGGCGAGCGCGTTCTCGGGCAGGTCCGGTTGTTGCGCGGCCGCCGTGCCGGCCAGCGCGAGGCCGCCGATTAACACGCCAGGCCACTTCCTCACTCTTCGTCTCGGCGCTGGCTGCGCAGCCGTTGCCAGTACTCGAGCCGGGTTCGCATCTTACCCTCGAATCCATGGTCGGTCGGCTGATAGAATTGCTGGCGCACCATTTCTTCGGGAAAGTAATTCTGCCCGGAGAAGGCTTCTTCTGCGTCGTGGTCGTATTCGTAACCACGGCCGTAGCCGAGAACCTTCATCAGGCGGGTCGGCGCGTTGAGAATGTGCTTAGGCGGCATCAGCGAGCCGGTTTCCTTGGCGGCCTTCGCTGCGGCACCGAAGGCCTTGTAAGCCGCATTCGACTTGGATGCAGACGCCATATATATGACACATTGGGCCAAGGCCAATTCGCCCTCTGGGGAGCCGAGACGCTCGTACGTTTCCCAGGCCGACAGGGCTTGGCGCAAGGCGCCGGGATCGGCCAAGCCGATATCTTCGACCGCCATGCGCGTGACTCGGCGGGCGATATAGCGCGGGTCCTCGCCGCCGGACAGCATGCGGGCCAGCCAATAAAGCGCCGCGTCAGGATCGGAGCCGCGCACCGATTTGTGCAGGGCGCTGATCAAATTGTAGTGACTCTCCTGCCCCTTGTCGTAGAGCGGCGCGCGGCGCTGCACGGTGGTTGCGAGCGCGGCGGTGTCCAAGGGTTTGTCCGCACGGAGAGCGAAAAGCTCCTCCGCCAAGTTCAATATGAACCGGCCGTCGCCATCAGCCATGGCGATCAGCGCTTCGCGGGCGTCCGGCTGCAACGGCAGGGCCTGATCCGTTTCGGCCTCGGCCCTTTCGACAAGCTGATTCAGCGCCGCACGGTCGAGGCGATTGAGGACCAGGACCTGGCAACGGGACAGAAGTGCGGGATTGAGCTCGAAGGACGGGTTCTCGGTCGTGGCACCGATCAACGTGACTGTGCCGTCCTCGACATAAGGTAGGAAGCCGTCCTGCTGGGCGCGGTTGAACCGGTGGATCTCATCGATGAACAGCAGCGTCCCCTGCCCGGCTTGTCGGCGGTCGCGGGCCTCGGCGAAGACCTTGCGCAGATCGGCAACACCCGAGAAGACCGCCGATAGCGGGCGGAACGCCGAGTCGGTGGCGTCAGCGAGGAGCCGGGCAATCGTCGTTTTGCCGCACCCCGGCGGCCCCCACAGCACGAGGGAATGCAGCGCACCGCCCTCAGCCATGCGGTAGAGCGGTTTGTCCGGCGCGGTGAGCTGGGGCTGGCCGGCGACGTCCTCCACCCGGCGGGGCCGCATGCGGTCGGCCAGGGGCCGGAGGTCCGGGCCGGCCAGGAGATCACCGGTCCGCTGATCAGGCACGATGCAGCCCCGGCACCCTGCGCTCGACGGCCTCGCACCAGCCGCCGAGACCGACCAGCGACAGCCCGAGCCCGACGGCGATG
>CAJICA010000352.1_pt1 | contig 20592 bp, 24 predicted proteins | sample 9199501 | NCBI WGS metagenome assembly CAJICA01 (sample SAMEA7708319, study PRJEB35096) | sediment metagenome | biome: marine neritic benthic zone biome [ENVO:01000025]; feature: sediment [ENVO:00002007]; material: shallow marine sediment [ENVO:03000034] sea grass bed [ENVO_01000059] ... | reverse complement strand
GCGAGCCGTCTAACGCATTGATCGCATTTGGTGCGGGTGGGGAGACTCGAACTCCCACTTCCTTGCGGAAACCAGATTTTGAGTCTGGCGCGTCTACCAATTCCGCCACACCCGCCCGTGCGGAGACCGCGTGAAAAGACCGCATTTCCGGCCGCTGGTCAACGCCGTCGGCAGGGCATTAGCGGCTTGGGCGTTGCCGCGGATCGCTGACCCTGCTAAGGGCCCCGCGGCACCACCGAGCGACCTCTCCCATGCTGCGCCGCCTCTACGACTGGACGATCGACCTCTCCGCCCGGCCCTGGGCGCTCTGGGCGCTGGCCGCCGTGGCGTTTATCGAGAGTTCTTTCTTTCCGATCCCCCCCGACGTGATCCTGATCCCGATGGTGCTTGCGGCCAGAGACCGGGCCTGGGTCTATGCCACGGTTTGCACCGTTGCCTCCGTCGTTGGCGGGTATCTCGGTTACTACATCGGTTTCGCCCTGTTCGAGAGCATCGGCGAGCCACTCCTCGCCGCCTACCACGCCGCGGAGCGGTTTGAGTCGTTCGCCGCCGCTTACAACGAATGGGGCGCCTGGATCGTCGCCTTCTTCGGCGTCACGCCGTTCCCTTACAAAGTCATCACGATCGCCAGCGGCGCGACCAACCTCGACCCCTTCGTCTTCGGGATCGCCTCCGTGCTGTCCCGTGGCGCGCGGTTTTTCCTGGTCGCCGCCCTGCTCTGGTATCTCGGCCCACCGATCCGGGCCTGGATCGAGAAGCGCCTCGGCCTCGCCGCCATACTGTTCTTCGTCCTGCTGTTCGGCGGATTCTTGGCCATCAGGTTCCTTGCCTGAGCGGCCGGCAATCACCAGAGTCTTGGCATGATCGATCGCCTAACCGCGGATCGCCGGCTGCCCTTGGCTGCCATCGTCCTAGCCAGTGCCGCCATACTGGCGGCGGCGCTAGCGTTCCAGTACATCGGCGGACTACCGCCTTGCCAACTCTGCATCTACCAGCGCATTCCCTACGTCGTCGCCGGTCCGTTGGCTCTCGTCGCCTTGCTTGCCGTTGGCCGCCTCGGCGCACGCGGCCTGGCGCTGATCGTGCTGGTCTGCGCGGCAACATTCGCCGCGGGCACTGCCGTTGCCGTCTTCCACGTCGGCGTTGAGCAGCATTGGTGGGCCGGGCTAGCCAGCTGCGGCGGCACCGTCGATCCGAGTCTCAGTTTCGATGAGCTGAAGGAACAGTTGCTGGCCGCACCGGTCGTCCGCTGCGACGACGTACTGTGGTCGATGTTCGGCATCTCGATGGCGGGCTACAACGCGCTGCTGTCGGCGGCCCTCACCGTGCTGAGCGCGGTCGCCGGCGTGGCCACGTGGAAAGCGGGACGCCAAAACTCCCATGAAACAGGCGCGGTACGGCATGCGTGAAACCGGCGAGGACCGGCTTCCCGGCGATCCCGATCCCGAGACGCTCGCGCACCGCATGATCCGCGTGAACCAGGCCGGCGAGTTCGGCGCCGTCCGCATCTACGCCGGACAGCGCGCCGTTTTGCGCCGCGGCCGCGCCGCCGACGCGGTCAGCCGCATGGCCGATCAGGAGCAAGCCCACCTCGACACGTTCAATCGCATGATTCCGGCCCGCCGGGTCCGCCCAACCTTGTTATCTCCCGTGTGGCATGTCGCCGGCTTCGCGCTGGGCGCCGCTACGGCCGCCCTGGGACCCAAAGCCGCCATGGCCTGCACGGTCGCCGTCGAGGACGTCATCGACGAACACTACGCCAAGCAAGCCGAACAGCTCGGCGACGACGAGAGCGAATTGCGCGAGACGATCGAGGCCTTCCGCCGCGACGAGATCGAACATCGCGAGACGGCCGTCGACCAGGGCGGCAAGGAGGCGCCGGGCTACGAGGTGCTGTCCGCCGCCATTCGGGGCGGCTCCAGATTGGCGATTTGGTTGTCGACGCGGATCTAGCGGCGCCTAGGATTCGAGTTCCGTATCCCAGTACAGGAAGTCGCGCCAGCTTTCGTGCAGATAGTTCGGCGGGAATGACCGGCCGTTCTCCCGCAATTCCCAGTTGCTGGGCTGATGCGCCTGCCGCATCAGCCGCATCCCGGCCTCCTGGGGTGTCCGGTTGGCCTTCTCCAGGTTGCAGCCGCCGCATGCCGTGACGACATTTTCCCACGTCGTCCTACCGCCGCGGCTGCGCGGCACGACATGTTCGAACGTCAGCGTCGGCACCGCGAACCGCCCGCCGCAATACTGACACATGAAGCGGTCGCGCAAAAACACGTTAAAACGCGTAAACGCCGGCCGCTCGGCCGGCGCTATGTATTCCTTCAAGGAGATAACGCTTGGTATTCGGATCTCCGTGCTGGGCGATCGCACCACCCTTTCATAGACGGCGACGATGTTGACACGCTCCAGAATGGTGGCCTTGACGGCGTCCTGCCACGGCCACACCGACAGCGGAAAATAGCTGAGGGGCCGAAAATCGGCGTTCAAAACCAGCGCCGGACACTCATGTCGTCCTGTCTGCACGGAGGACTCCTCGCCAAGGACGAACAAATATTACAGCATGCCGCACCCGACTGCAAATTATTGTTGATTCACAATACTTTGTAACCCCGTCGTCACTTTAGACTTCGGTGATTACTTTAGATTTCGTTAAACGTGTGCGCGTCGCCAAACAGATCTAGCCACCGAATCGCCGCTGCAGAAATCCGGCCGCCAGCTGCAAACCTTCTGGATCGATGCCATGTCCGAGGCCCGGACGCAGGTGCGTCTCCACCGCGACGCCAACCGCCTCGAGACCCACCTGGGCCCGCTGCAGACTCACCGCCGGCACCACCTCGTCCAGCTCGCCGTGCACCAGCATGACCGGCGGCCGCACCGTGATCTCCGCCGCCAATTCGTCCGCTCCCAACAACATGCCGGAGTAGCCGAGGATGCCGGCGCACGCCGCCTTGCGCCGCAGGCCGGTGTAGAGCGACATCATGCAGCCCTGCGAGAACCCGAACAGCACCAGCCGGTCGTCGGCCAGGCCGGCCTCCGCGAGCATGGCGTCGATGTAGCGATTCAACACCGGCGCCGCCGATCGCACGCCGTCGAGCATCGCCGCTTGGGTGTAGTCGCGCAGGCTGAACCATTGGCGCCCCGTCGGCGCCATGTCGAACGGAAACGGCGCGTGCGGCGAGACGAACAGCGCGTTCGGCAGCACCCGGGCCAGAATCGAGGCGAGCCCGATCAAGTCGTTGCCGTCCGCGCCGACCCCATGCAGTAGCAAAACGAGCTGTTCCGCGCTCTGACCGGATGCCGGTGCCAGTCTTGGTCCGTCAAGTTCCACGCTATGGGCCTCCCGCCTCGCCGCGCCTATATAGTCGCGACCGTCGAGCGGATACCAGCCCAGTGCCCAGCGACATTGTCACGCGTTTTGCGCCCAGCCCCACCGGCCACCTGCACCTCGGCCATGCCTTCGCGGCGCTGTACGCGCAAGACCGCGCGGTACGCGGCGGCGGCCGGTTCATCTTGCGCATCGAGGATATCGACGCGGGCCGCTGCCGCCCGCACTTCGATGCGGCGATTCTGGAAGATCTCGCCTGGCTCGGCCTGGAATGGGACGAACCGGTGCTCCGCCAGTCGTCCCGGCTCGCGGCCTATGCGGACGCCCTCGACGAGTTGACGGACATGGAGCTGCTCTACCCCTGCTTCTGCACGCGCCGCGACATCGCCGCCGAAATCCAACGCGCGAGTGCGGCCCCTCATCACAGCAGCAGAGGGCCGGACGGACCGATTTACCCGGGCACCTGCCGCGGCATGGCCGCTGCCGAGCGGCAATCCCGGCTGGATGCCGGTGTGCCCCACGCCTGGCGGCTGGATATGGCCACAGCCAAACGCCACGCACCGAACCTACAGTGGCGAGACCGCCGCCGTGGGGCGCAGGCCGCAACGCCGGAGATCTTCGGCGACGTGGTGCTGGCGAGAAAAGACGTCCGGACGAGCTATCATCTCGCTGTCACAGTCGATGACGCGCACCAGGCGGTCAACGTCGTTACCCGCGGCATGGATCTATTCCCGGCGACCCACATTCACCGCCTACTGCAAGCGCTGCTCGATCTGCCCGCGCCCGAATGGGACCATCACGACCTCCTAACGGACGCCGCGGGCAAACGGTTCGCAAAGCGCGATCGGGCCGTGACAATCCGCGAGCTTCGAGAGACCGCCGGGCTCACCCCGGCGGAGGTGCGCGACCTCGCCATGGAACAAGCTGCCGCCGCGCATCTATAGCGCCGGCTGGCGCAGACCTTGGCACAGCGCCAGATAGTCCGGCTCTTCCGGACTGATGAAGCCGTGCCGGATGCCGAAATCGATCAGGACGAGATTGACATTGAATTTGAAAGCAAAGCCCTCGCGCACGGTCGCCAAAACGCGGGTGACCGGCCATAGCTCGAACCGCTCGATCTCGCCGTCGGTGTTCCGCGGCTCGAAGTCCGGCGGCAGCGCCAAGTCGTAAATGAACAGCACGTCGGGCTTGAGGCCGCCGGCGGTCTCGCGCGTATAGCTGATGGCGCTCACCGGCACGGCCTGGGCAGCCAGTGTTGGCGGTACGCTGGCTTCTTCGCCGGCTTCCTTGATCAGGTTTTCTCGAAAACCCAAGCCGACCGGTTGGCCGCCGGCGACCATGTTGTCGAGCTTGCCCGGCTCGACCGCCATGCGCTGCGACCGCCGGCCGATCCACAGGCTGGTGTCGCCGGAACCGCGGACAAAGCCGTTCAAATGCACGCCGTAGGCGACGACCCCGAAATAGGGCACCGCCGACCTGTCCAACTGCAGCAGGGGGTTCCCAGACGCGCTCGTCGTGACCGGAAAGAACTCGCCGCGCAGGGCCGGGAGCTTCCCCGTCGCCGCCAGCTCGGCGACGACCTCGCCGATTGTCGCGCTGCGCGCCTCGTAGTCGGCCAGCTCTTCGGTGAGGATCACGGTGTCCCTGGAGACGTCGAAAAAGCGCCAATCCGCTAGCCGCCGGGCGGCCGCGTGGCGGACCCAGCCGACCGGCTGCCGCCCCACCACGAAGCGCCGATAGCCGCTCAGATCGTAGCTGTGGCAGCGCTCGATATGGCGCAGAAATCCCATCGATTCTCCCCCACCCCAAGGCCGTTTAACGGTTCTTCAAGTGGCGCGGCCGATAATGAACCCACCACTGAATGCCGAAGGTATCGGCTTTCCGATGAATGCACAGCAGTCACTTTCCGACGTCTCCGCGCCGCCCGCGGACAAGGTTCTCCAGCTCAGTTGGAGCCGCGGCAACGACGGCGCACCGTGCCGTTTGACCGAGCTCCTTTCCAACGGCAGCACGCCCCAGGGTGTCAGCGGTGTCTACCTGCTGTGGACCGCCGACCACTGCGGCAGCGGCCCGAACTGGATCTACGTCGGCGAGGGCCGCGATATCGCCGATCGGCTCGAACGGCACTCCACCGACCCGCGCGTGCAGGCCCACGCCTGCCGGGAAATCCGCGTTGCCTGGGCGGCCGTACCGTCGATGTATCGCCCCGGCGTGCTGTGCTACTTGGCCCAGTCGCTGCTGCCGATGGTCGCCGAACCCATTCCCGCGGCCCGCGCCATTCCGGTCAATCTGCCGCTGTAGCCTTCACTCGCCACCACGGTGGCGGTCCGCTATATCACGGTCATGGAGACTTTCTTGCCGATCGCGCTGATCGTCGTGATGGCCACGGTTCTCATTGTCGTCCTGGCCGGCATTATCACGATGGCCGTGGGCGGCGATTTCAACAAGCGCTTCGGCAATCGCTTGATGCGCGCCCGGGTCGCGCTACAACTCGTCGCCGTGGTGGTCTTCGTCATCCTCGTTCTGTCCATTCGCGCTAGGAGCGGCTGATGGCCACGAGCGGCTGATGGTAAGGCTGGACCGCATCTACACCGGCGGCGGCGACACCGGCGAAACGTCCCTCGGCGGCGGCACCCGCGTGCCGAAGAACAGCGTGCGCGTCGCCGCGTTCGGCACGGTCGACGAAGCGAATAGCCACCTCGGTGTCGTTCGGTTGCATCTCACTTCCGCGTCCGATGCCGACGAGATGTTGCGGCGTATTCAAAACGAGTTGTTCGATCTCGGCGCCGATCTGTGCACGCCGGCCGACCAGGAACGTAAGGCCGGCGCCTTACGGGTCGCCGACAGCCAAATCGCCCGCCTGGAATCCGAGATCGACGCGATGAACGACAATCTGCCCGCGCTGAAATCCTTCATCCTGCCCGGTGGTGCCCCCGCCGCCGCCCATTTGCATGTCGCCCGCACCGTCGTGCGGCGCGCCGAACGGCTGGTGGTCGAGTTGGCGCAGTCCGAACCGGTCGGCGCGAACGCGCTCAAATACCTGAACCGTTTGTCGGACCACCTATTCGTCTTGGCGCGCCATCTAAACCAGGCGGACGGCAGCGACGTCCTATGGGAACCCGGCGCCACGCGATAGCGTCGCGGGCGCTGCGCTCGATTGACTCGACGGCCGCCGTTCGGCATAGCTTGCGCCGCCTGTGAACATGCAGAACCGGCCGTTTTTGGCCGCTGAGGGGACGGGATCCACCTATGAAAATATTGGTCCCAGTGAAACGGGTAATCGACTACAACGTCAAAGTCCGGGTGAAATCGGACCAAAGCGGCGTCGAGTTGGCGAACGTCAAGATGGCGATGAACCCGTTCGACGAGATCGCTGTCGAAGAAGCCGTGCGGCTGCGCGAGGCGGGTACGGCCGAAGAGATCGTCGCCGTATCCATGGGCGTACAGCAGTGCCAGGAAACGATCCGCACCGCGTTGGCGGTCGGTGCCGACCGCGGCATTCACGTCTTAACGGATGAGGTTTTGGAACCGTTAGCCGTCGCCAAGATGCTGCGCGTTCTGGTCGAGAAGGAAGCGCCACAACTGGTTATCATGGGCAAGCAGGCGATCGACGATGACGCCAACCAGACCGGCCAGATGCTGGCCGCCCTGCTGGGCTGGCCCCAGGGCACGTTCGCCTCGAAGCTCGTGCTCGCGAACGGCGGCGCAGAAGTCACTCGCGAAGTTGACGGCGGCCTCGAAACCATTTCCGTCAAGTTGCCGGCGATCGTCACCACGGATTTGCGGCTGAACGAGCCACGCTACGCCTCACTTCCGAATATCATGAAGGCGAAAAAGAAGCCGATCGAGCAGACCACGCCCGGCGATCTCGGCGTCGACATAACGCCGCGGCTGCAAACCCTGCAGGTCACCGATCCGCCGTCGCGTCAGGCCGGCGTCAAGGTCGCAACCGTCGCGGAACTCGTCGACAAGCTGAAAAACGAGGCAAAGGTTATCTGATGGCCGTACTGGTAGTTGCGGAACACGACAACGCGGCGCTCCGGCCGTCGACGCTCAACACATTGACGGCCGCGCAGCAACTGGCTGGCCACGGTGCCGGCGATATTGCCGTGCTCGTCGCCGGCGAGAACTGCCAGCCGGCCGCCGACGCCGCCGCCAAGATTCAGGGCGTCGGCAAGGTGCTCGTCGTCAGCGACGCCGCCCTGGCGCACGGCTTGGCCGAACCGCTGGCTGATCAGATCCGTGCCATCGCCGCCGGCTACGATCACATCCTGGCGCCGGCGTCGACCTTCGGTAAGAACGTCATGCCGCGCCTGGCGGCGTTGCTCGACGTCCAGCAGATATCCGAGATTACCGAGGTCGTCAGCCTCGACACGTTCGTGCGGCCGTTCTATGCGGGCAACGCCTTGGCAAAGGTCCAATCGTCCGATGCGACGAAAGTCATTACGGTCCGGACGACGGCCTTCGACGCCGCAGCCGCCGAGGGTGGCAATGCCGCCGTCGAGACCGTCGCCGCGACGCCAGACCCGGGCCACAGCCAATTCAAGGAGATGGCGGTCAGCGGCGGCGACCGGCCGGAATTGACCTCCGCCTCCGTCGTCATCTCAGGTGGCCGCGGGCTCGGTTCGGGTGAAAACTTCAGCTTGCTCGAGCCGATCGCCGACAAGCTGAGCGCCGCGATTGGCGCGTCCCGCGCGGCAGTCGACGCCGGCTACGTTCCGAACGATTATCAGGTCGGCCAGACCGGCAAGGTCGTCGCACCTTCGCTTTACATTGCAGTCGGCATCTCCGGCGCCATTCAGCACCTCGCGGGCATGAAGGACAGCAAGGTGATCGTCGCCATCAACAAGGACGAGGAAGCGCCGATTTTCCAGGTCGCCGACTACGGCCTTGTCGCCGACCTCTTCACAGCCCTCCCCGAGCTTGACGCAGAGCTGGCGAAGTAATCCTAAGTCGCCGCCACAACCGGAAGCACAGGAATGATCAACACGATTGGCGTCATCGGCGCCGGCCAAATGGGCAACGGCATCGCCCACGTTTCCGCACTGGCCGACCACCAGGTCAGACTCTTTGACATCTCAGAAGACCAGCTCGAACGCGCCCGCGTCACGATCGACGGGAACCTGGACCGGCAGGTCAAACGCGAACGGATTACCAACGATCAGAAGACGGCAACGTTGGCGCGCATCGAAACCTCGACCGACATGTCGTCCCTTGGCGATTGCGATCTCGTCGTCGAAGCCGCATCCGAGCAGGAAGCGATCAAGCTCACGATCTTCAAAGACCTCTGCCCATGTCTGAAACCCGAGGCACTGATCGCTAGCAACACGTCGTCGATCTCCATAACGCGGCTCGCCGCCGGGACCGACCGGCCGGAACAATTCATCGGCATGCACTTCATGAATCCGGTCCCGGTAATGAAGCTGGTCGAGCTGATTCGCGGCCTGGCCACCGACGACGCCACGTTCAATACGATCAAGGATCTTGCCGAAAAGCTGGGCAAGACCGTCGCGGTGTCCGAGGACTTCCCAGCCTTCATCGTCAACCGCATCCTGATGCCGATGATCAACGAGGCGGTCTATTCGCTATACGAAGGCGTCGGGACGGTGGAAGCGATCGACACGGCGATGCGGCTCGGCGCGAACCATCCCATGGGGCCGCTAACCCTGGCCGATTTCATCGGCCTCGACACCTGCCTGGCGGTCATGCAGGTGCTGCACGAAGGCCTGGCCGACTCGAAGTACCGGCCCTGTCCGCTTCTCGTGAAGTACGTCGAGGCCGGCTGGCTCGGCCGCAAAGCCAAGCGTGGCTTTTACGACTACCGCGGTGAGACGCCCGTACCGACCCGGTAGGCCTCAGCTCCCGGCGGCCGCGGCCTGCTCGATATAGAAGCGCACCAACTCGAACGCCTCGGGCGTATCCCACTCGGCGGCGCCCGCGACGCGCCCGACCTCGTTGCCCTCGGCATCGAGAATCGCCGTCACCGGCAGTCCCCGGACCTGCATCGCCCGCGACAGCACCAGTTTCTCGTCGAGAAAGCTCTTCGGGCTCGAGACCTTGAGCCGCTTCAAGAACTTGTTGATTCGCGGCCAGCCATCCTTGTCCTGGCTGACGATCGCGACGGTGAACGCGTCACTGCCCAGTTCGGCCTGCAGCCGCTCGATCGACGGCAACTCGCGAATGCAGGGGCCGCACCAGGTCGCCCAGAAGTTGACCAGCACGACCTGGCCTCGGAAATCCTCGAACGTCCAGGCCCGGCCGTCTTCAGCCAGGAAGCTCTCCTCTGGCGCTGGTACCGGCTCATCGAACACGATAAAATTCTGGACCGAGCCTGACACCGGCGGCGATCCCTCGGCAGAGGCCTGGCCAAATGTCAGAAACGCCAGGACAAAAGCACCCGAAACGGCCCTAATCAGAGACATACACACGACCTATCTTTGCTGAGATGGATACTGACTCGCCCGACAGGCCCGCCAACCCGAGCTGGGGTGGACGGTTCGCCCAAGGACCCTCGGACATCATGGAGCGCATAAACGCCTCCGTCGCGTTCGACCGCCGTCTATATGCCCAGGACATCGCGGCCAGCAAAGCGCACGCCGACATGCTGGCGGCCCAGGGCATCATTTCATCCGAAGATGGAGAGGCCATTAACCGGGGTCTAGACACAATTCTGCGAGAGATCGAGAGCGGTCAGTTCAAGTTCTCGTCGGCTCTCGAGGACATTCACATGAATGTCGAGGCCCGCCTCCGCGAGCTGATCGGCGCCCCAGCCGGCCGGCTGCACACGGCGCGGTCCCGGAACGACCAGGTGGCCACCGACTTCCGGCTGTGGGTCCGCGACGCCATCGACACCATCGACGCCCTGCTCAAGGACCTGCAGGCGGCGTTGATCGACCAGGCCGAGGCCCACGCCGCGGCACTGATGCCTGGCTTCACGCACCTGCAGACCGCGCAGCCGGTGACCTTCGGTCATCACCTCCTCGCTTATGTCGAAATGTTCGGCCGCGACCGCGGGCGCTTCCGCGACTGCCGGGCGCGGGTCAACGAGTGTCCGCTCGGCGCCGCCGCGCTGGCCGGCACCTCATTTCCCATCGACCGCGAGCGCACCGCGTCCGCGCTCGGTTTTGCCCGGCCACTCACGAATTCCCTCGACGCCGTCTCGGCACGCGACTTTGCCGTCGAGTTCCTGGCGGCGGCGGCGACGACGGCGACACACATCTCGCGCTTCGCCGACGAGATTGTCCTGTGGAGCACCAGCGGCTTCCGCTTCATCGAGCTGTCCGACGCTTTCACGACCGGCAGTTCGATCATGCCGCAAAAGCGCAATCCGGACGCCGCCGAACTCGCCCGCGCCAAACCCGGCCGCATCGCCGGCGCGCTGGTCGGCTTGCTGACGGTCTTGAAAGGGCTGCCGTTGGCCTACAGCAAGGATATGCAAGAGGACAAGGAGCCGGTGTTCGACGCATTCGACGCTCTAACCCTTTCCTTGCAAGCCCTCGCCGGCATGGTCCGGGACATGCGCCCGAACGTTGCGGCGATGGCAACGGCGGCCGCCGACCAACATGCCACGGCGACGGATCTTGCGGACTGGCTCGTGCGTGTTTTGGATATGCCGTTCCGTGACGCCCACCATGTCGTCGGCGCAGCCGTCGCCCACGCCGATACGCGCGGCTGTGCCCTTGCTGATCTGTCGCTCGACGAGTTCCGCACGTTCGAACCGCGCATCACGAACGACGTCTATGGCGTGTTGACGCCGGAAGCGTCGGCGGCCAGCCGCACCAGTTTCGGCGGTACGGCGCCCTCACGCGTGATCGAAGCCGTCAAAGATGCGCGCCGGCGGTTCCTTGACGGGAGTTCACGATGAAAAGTGCCCGCAATTGGTTGTTCGTTCTGTTGGCGGCGGTATTCATGCTCGGTGCCTGCGGCAAACAAGGTGATCCGATCCCGCCGAGCGGCGACGATGCGACGTTTCCGCAGGTTTATCCGCAGCGATGAGCACCTTCGGCTACGTTGACGGCACCTTGCATGCCGAGCGCACCAGCCTCGCGGCTGTCGCGGAGGACGTCGGCACGCCGTTCTATTGCTACTCGGCCGGCGCCATTCGGGCAGCCTATCGGGACTACATCGAGGCCTTGTCCGGACTGAATGCCAGCGTCCACTATGCCTTAAAAGCAAACAGCAACCTGGCGATCATCCGCACGCTGGGTGCCCTCGGGGCAGGCGCCGACGTTGTCTCGCTGGGCGAGCTCCGCCGCGCGCGCGCCGCCGGCATTCCCGGCAACCGCATCGTCTTTTCCGGCGTCGGCAAAACGGCGGACGAAATCGGCGCCGCGCTCGACGAGAATATCGAACAGTTCAACGTCGAGTCGGAGTCGGAACTGCGCCTGCTGCTCGATTTGTCGCAGACCAAGGGACAGCGGCCGCGCATCGCCCTCCGCGTCAATCCGGACGTCGATGCCGGCACCCACGCGAAGATCACGACGGGGCGCCGGGAGAATAAGTTCGGCATCGACATGGACCGCGTGCCGGCTCTTTTCGCCCTGGCGGCCGAAGCCGGCCAACCGCCAGTCGGTCTCGCGGTTCACATCGGCAGCCAGCTTACGAACCTGGCGCCGTACGAAGCCGCGTTCGGCCATTTGGCCGAGTTGGTTCTGGAGCTGCGCGGGCTGGGCCACAAGATCGACCGGCTCGACCTCGGCGGCGGGCTGGGAATTCCGTACCGGGACGAACCGTCGCCGGATCTTCACACCTATGCCGCAATCGTCGGACAGACTGTTGGCGAACTGGGCTGTGAGTTGATGTTCGAGCCAGGGCGCTTCCTGGTCGGGCGCGCCGGTGCACTGATTGCCAAGGTGATCTATCTGAAGCGCGGCAACGAACGGCAAATTGTGGTCATTGACGCGGCGATGAACGACTTGTTGAGGCCGACGCTGTACGATGCGTGGCATGACATCGTCCCGCTGCGCGCCCCCGGGAACGGCGGCGCCCGCATGATCGCCGACGTCGTCGGACCGATCTGCGAAACCGGCGATACGTTTGCGACCGGCCGCGACCTCCCTGCGCTAGCGGAAGGTGAGATGATTGCCTTCACATGTGTGGGAGCCTATGGCGCCGTCATGGCATCCACCTACAATACACGTCCATTGACACCCGAAGTGCTGATCGACGATCGGCGTTACGCGGTTGTCCGCCAACGCCAGACAATCGAAGATCTGCTGGCGCAGGATACTATTCCGGCGTGGCTGGACGGAAAGGACGGGTCGCATGAAAACGCGTGAGGTGCGTCGCCTCGGTCGGCGCGAGGCCGCGTCAACCGCGATTATCTGGATCGAGCGGTTGTGGAGCATGACCTGGCCCGCAACGGGGGTCATTGCCGTGTTCCTCGCCGTCGCCTTGCTCGATCTACTGCCGAGCCTGCCCGGTTGGTTGCACGCCATTGTTCTCGTTGCCTTTTTCGTGGCCCTTGCCGTCAGCATCGTTCGGCAAGTGACCACACTGCGCGCACCGGCGCGGCCCGACGGGCGCCGCCGGCTCGAAGTCGTCAATGACCTGAGCCATCGGCCGCTGACCGTCCTGAACGACGCTTTGGCCGCGGGTGGGGACGATCCCGGCGCGGCGGCGCTGTGGCGCCGGCACCAGGCCCGGGTCGCGGCCCAGCTCGCCCGTTTGCGAATCGGCCATCCCCGCTCGCTTCTGCCGTTGCGCGATCCGACGGCTTTCCGGCTGGCCGTCATGCTGGTGCTCATCGTCGGGTTGGTCAGTGGCGGCGGCGATGCCGGTGCCCGTTTGTTGCGGGCCGTCGAGCCCCAATTCGGCGCGCCTGTGGCAAGCCAGCCCATTTCGGCCGAAATGCAGGTGATCCCGCCGGAATACACCAATGTCCCGCCCATCTTCTTCGATGGCCAAGATGCGGCCGGTGCGGCGATTGGGGTACCCAGCGGCAGCCGCGTCCTGGCCCAGGTTCACAATAGCCAGGAGCAGCCATCCCTGATCGCCGGCGCGCACGAAGAAAACTTGCAGCAGTTCGCCGGCCAAACGTGGCGCGGCGAAACGCTTGTCGAGGCCGACGAGACCACTCAGAGCGAACTGAGCGTCGAATTGAGCGGCGACCAGCTTGTCCGGTTGCCCATCGTCGTCGTTCCCGACGAGCCGCCGTTGGTGACATTCGCGACACCACCAGCCGCCACGCCCCGCGCGGCGCTGCGCCTGCAATTCACCGTTGCCGACGACTACGGTGTCGAGCGGGTCCAGGCCGGCGTCACACGCCCGGGAGCCACGGCGAACGACGCCGGCCGCGATATCGAGCTGAATCTGCCATTGTCCGGCCGCGCCCCCATCGAGGATTCCGGGACCAGTTTCCACGACCTGACGGCACATCCGTGGGCGGGTCTCCCCGTCGAGATCCACTTGAGCGCTGTCGACAACGCCGGTCTCGTCGGCACCTCGGACCCGGTCACCGTCGTTCTGCCGGAGCGCAACTTCGAACACCCGATTGCCCGCGCCATCATCGACGAGCGCCGGAGCCTCACGTTGGAGCCCCAAAACCGCGATCAGATTGCGGAGAACCTCGGGAGCATTGCCGAGGCGCATGACCACTACCGCAACGATGTCGTGGTCCAACTCGCCCTCAACATCGCCAAGTCGCGGCTTCACCACGACCGCAGCGATGCGGCGCTCGAGGACGTCCTATCCATGCTGTGGGACACGGCGCTCCGGGTCGAGGATGGCGGCCTGACGTTGGCCGAGCGGGAGTTGCGGGAACTGCAGCGGCGCCTCCAGGAAGCCTTGGCGGGCGACGCCAGCGACGAAGAGCTCGAACGCCTGCTCGATGAACTGCAGGCCGCCCTCGACCGGTTCTTCGAGGCCGCCCAGGAGCAGCTCAGGAATCAGTTGGAGCAGGGCCAGCTACAGCCCCAGCAACTCGATCCCGACGCCCTGGCTGTGGGCCAGGAGGATCTCCAGCGCATGATCGAGCAGATGCGCGAGCTCAACCGCCTCGGCGCCCGCGACGCCGCCCAGCAGATGCTCAGCCAGCTACAAGAGATGCTGGAGAACCTGCAGAGCGGCATGATGGCCATGCAGCAGCAAGGACCGTCGCCAGGCCAAGAACTCATGCAGGATCTGCAGGATGTCATCCGCGGCCAACAGGAACTGCTGGATGAAACGTTCCGGCAGTCGCAGGAAGGATCCGAGCCGTCCGACAGCGGCGAGGCCGACGCAGCGACCCAGGAGCAGCTGCGCCGCGAGCTTGGCGAGGTGATGCGGCGCCTGGGCGAGATGTCGGACATCCCCGGACAGCTCGGCCGCGCCGAACAGGCGATGCGCGAATCGACCGAATCCCTGTCGGAAGGTCAGCCCGGCCAAGCCCTCGGTCCGCAGCAAGAAGCCCTGGACCAGCTACAGCAAGGCGCCCAGGCCGCGGCGCGCGCCCTGGCGCAACAGCAACCAGGCGGCCCGGGCCAATTTGGACAGATGCCGGGTCAGTTTGGGAACGTGAACCCGAACAACGATCCCCTCGGCCGCCCACTCGACGGCGCCAACGGGCTCGACACGGGCCGCGTCCAGATCCCAGACGAAGCCGACGTGCAACGCGCCCGGCAAATCCTCGACGAGCTGCGCCGCCGCTCGGGCGATTCACAGCGCCCGGTCATCGAGCGGGACTATATCGATAGGCTGCTGCGGCGGTTCTAGCCGCTGACGCCGACCTTTGCCGCCAGCGCCTCTTCGGCAGCGCTGCAAATCTGGCGCAGGCTAAACGGCTTCGGCAGCACGCGGTGGATCAGCGCGTCCATGTTGTGCGCCCGCTGCCGCTCCGCCGCATAGCCTGTCATCAGCAGAATCGCAGTGTCCGGCTGTTCTTTCGAAACCTTGAGGGCCAGGGCAATGCCGTCCATGCCCGGCATCACGATATCGGTAATCAACAGGTCGAAGGTTCCGGATTTCAAGGTCGCCAGCGCCTCGAGGCCGTCGGACACAGCCGTCACGTCGTGTCCCTCATGGGCCAGCGCCCGCCGCACGAACTCGCGCACAGCAACTTCGTCCTCGGCGATCAGGACCCGCGCCATCTCACCCGCCTGCGGCATCGCTGGCAAATTCGATCTTCACATCCGCGGCCGAGTCCGCCGGCTCGGCAAGCCGCGTCGTGAACGCCGCGCTCTGACCCGGCTGCAATGAAGCAACGTCGGCCCGGAATGTCCACTGCTGCAGCGCCACGTTCTCCGCGTTGCGGACCACCGCCAACAGCTGCGGCACGTCGATCGTGTCCTCGCTGATATTCACAATCATCCCGTCCAACACCAGGTAGGCAACGCCTGATTGTTCCTCGCGACTCGGCACAATGTCCCGGAGCTCGAGGCCGTCTCCGACTGCAGGATCTACCTGCTCAAATCCAAGGCTCGCGTAAACTTGCCCGGCCGGCGGCCAGAATGACACCAGTTGCTCACGCCCCAACACGAGCACGGCGATCACCACCGCGGCCATCGCCGTCGCCAGGCCCCATCCCAAGCCGCCGCTCCGCCGCCGGGTGCGAACCGCCGGTAGCGCGGGCGTCCGCCGCGTCGTCCGCCGCGGCCGGGGGGCGAAGTCGCTCCGTTGCCGGACCTCCGGGATCTCTGGCTCCGGTTCCGGAATTGACGGCTCTTCCTCGACCGGCGGCGGTGGCGGCGCGGCCGGCTCTTCGGCGGCACCCTCGAACCACTGATGCGCACACCGGCTACACTTTAGCTTCCGGCCCGTCGGCCCCAGAACAGCCGCGTCCAGCCGAAACCGAGTCGCGCAAGAAGGACAAGTTACAATCATGCGGTCTTAACGCTTTTCACCACCGCATACCAACATACGGCGGCGACTCGGGCGCCCGGTGCCACCATATCTAGCTTATAGTTTGCGGCCCCTTGGTGTGACAAGCCAGCCACAAATCCGGTTCTCCGGACGTACAATCTGGTTATAAGGAACATCGTGTCTGGGGAAGTCCTGCGTTTCGACAATGTCGGCTTACGCTACGGCGTCGGGTCCGAGGTCCTGCGGGACGTCAGCTTCAGCCTCGAACAAGGCTCGTTTCATTTCCTCACGGGTTCCAGCGGCGCCGGCAAGACCACGCTGCTCAAGCTCATGTATTTGTCCCACCGGCCCTCGCGCGGTCTCGTGCATTTGTTCGGCAAAGACATTTCGGTCACGCCGCGCGCCAATCTGCCGCCACTCCGCCGGCGAATCGGCGTCGTGTTCCAGGACTTTCGCCTACTCGATCATTTGAGCGCCGTCGAGAACGTTGCGCTGCCGCTGTTCGTCAGCGGCCTTAAGGACGAGAAGCTCGACGCGCACGTCAGAGAACTGCTCACCTGGGTCGGGTTGGCCGACCGGCTGGATGCCAAGCCGTCCACGCTGTCCGGCGGCCAGCAGCAACGGGTCGCAATCGCCCGCGCCGTCATTAACCGGCCGCGGCTGCTGTTGGCGGACGAACCGACCGGCAATGTCGACAACGAGATCGCCGTTCGCCTGATGTACCTGTTCGAGGAACTCAACAAGATGGGGACGACGGTCGTCATCGCGACCCACAACGAAGATTTGATCGGCCAGTTTCACCATCCCGTTCTCCAGCTAACCAGCGGTGAGCTTTCCGAACTGCCGCCACGCCGGATGCGCAGCGCCTGATGCTTCGAAGAAAGCCAACTGTCTTACCATTCCGCCGGGATCAGTCCGGACGCTTTCTGCCGTGGATCGTCGCCGTCATGGTTTTCCTGGGCGTCCTGACGGCAGCCTTTGCCGTCGTGACCAACCACGGCCTGCGTGCCTGGAACAGCCAACTCGCCGGACGGCTCACGGTTCAAATACCCCCACAGCAAAATGGTGCGGACTCCGCACGGCTGGACGAGGCGCTCGAAACAATCCGCGGCGTGCCCGGAGTCGAGGCGGCTGATCTGCTGGCCCCGGCCGCGGTTTCGGCGCTGTTGGAGCCCTGGATCGGCGCCCTACCTACGGACGCGGACTTGCCGCTACCCCACCTCATCGATGTCGCGGTCACGAACGCCAGCAGCTTCGAATCCAGCGAACTCGCCGCCGCGCTAGCAGCGGTCGTGCCCGGCGCCTCCGTCGACGATCACCGCATATGGCTGGCCGGCCTCATCAAGCTGGCCAGCACCATCCGTATCGTTGCCGTTCTAACGGTAATCGTTATTGGATTGAGTGCCGTGACGGCGGTCGTCTTTGCGACCCGCAGCGGCCTGGCGATCCACGCACCGACGGTCGAGCTCTTGCATATCATGGGTGCCAGAGACTCCTACATCGCCTCCTTGTTCCAGCAACACGCGCTCGGCCTGGGACTGCGCGGCAGCTTGCTCGGCGGCGCCGTCGCCCTCGCGGTCCTCGTGTTCGTGAGCCGATTGGCCGGCGAGGTAAACGTCGCGCTCCTGCCGAGCCTGCAAGTGACCGCCGTCGACATCGGCGCGATCGCAATGGTTCCGGTCGCAGCCGTCATTTTGGTCATGCTGACGGCGCGATTGACCGTCTTGCGGGCGCTGTCGAGATTGGCATGACGCGCCGGCGATCCCGGAGCCGCACCTCGCGCGCGCTACGCTTCGCCATTGGCTTGGCCGCTTTAGGCATCGCTAGCTGGAGCGCCGGCTTCGTGTGGTTCGCCCAGAATCTCCCGAATGGGACTAGCGACGAGCCAGAGCGCACCGACGCAATTGTCGTCCTGACCGGCGGCAGCGGCCGCCTACCCGCCGGCCTTGAACTGCTCGCGCAAGGCCGAGCCGAGAAGCTCTTTGTGTCGGGGGTCTACCACGGCGTCGATGTCAGCGCGCTCTTGCGCCTCAGCCAGCGCGAGCCGCGTAATCTCGAATGCTGCATCGCCCTCGGCTATCAGGCCGGCAACACCCACGGCAACGCCGATGAGACGGCGCGTTGGATGGCGCAGGAAGGCTACAAAAGTCTGCGCCTGGTGACAGCCAACTACCATATGCGCCGCAGCTTGCTCGAGTTCCGGCGAAAGATGCCATGGGCCGTGGTCTACCCGCACCCGATCGTGCCCGACCAAATCAGGCTCGACGATTGGTGGCGCTCGGCCAGGGCAGCCCGGCTGTTGCTCTTGGAATACACGAAATATCTGGTCGCCTTGGGCCTCACCTCGCTCCCGCTCATTGGATCGAATGCGTAGGCTCCGCTCATTGTTGTTCAACGTGTTGTTTTATTCGTGGACCGCCATCCTGACTGTCCTGGCCGTTCCGTTGACGATACTGCCGCCCCGCTATCTGCTCGGCATGGTCCATTTCTGGACCCGCTCTTCCCTTCGGCTACTCGAGGCACTCGTCGGATTGCACTACGAAGTGCGCGGACTGGAGAACCGTCCGGCCGGCACCGTCATCGTCGCAGCCAAACATCAGTCCGCCTGGGAAACGCTGGGGCTTTGGTGTGTTCTGCGCCACCCTTCTTTCATTCTCAAGCAACAGCTCTGTTGGATACCGGTGTGGGGTTGGATGATCCCGAAAGTCGGCATGATTCCAGTGGATCGCTCTGGCGGAATGCGTGCGCTGCGGGCCATGATGGAGCGCGCCAAGGTCATCGCCCGTCAGCAGCGACCGGTGGTCATCTTTCCGGAGGGAACACGCGTGGCGCCGGGCACAACCGGCGACTTCCATCCCGGGATCGCGGCACTCTACAGTAGCCTCGATGTTCCGGTCGTACCGATTGCACTCAACTCCGGCCTGTTCTGGCCACGTCGCCGGCCGCAGCGGCCGGGCAAGATAATCCTGGAGTTCCTACCGCCGATCGAACCCGGTCTCCCCCGTAAGGTCTTCCTGGCGCGGCTTCGCACCGTGATTAGTGAGGCGACGGCACGGCTCGAGCAAGAAGCGCGGGATGGCCTACAAGCACAACTGAGGTCTCCCGGGATCGCCTAACCACGCATCAATGCCGGTCCCTGCTTGTCCGGAAAACGCGGCGGGCTAACAAATACTTAGCCAAAAACCCATGTTATAGATCGGGTATCAGCACCAGGCTGAAGGGCCATGGCCGACAACGCACACCAGCCGGACAACCCGGTCGCCGACTGGGTATGGAACGAGAAGTACCGGTTCAAGAGCCCGGACGGCGTCATCTACGACGACAGCGTCGAGGACACCTGGCGCCGGGTCGCGGCCGCGCTGGCCACCCCAGAAGATCAGCCCGAACAGTGGGCCGACCGCTTCTATCAGGCGCTTGAGGATTTCCGTTTCCTGCCGGCGGGCCGCATCCTGGCTGGCGCCGGCACGGGTCGTGATGTCACGCTGTTCAACTGCTTTGTCATGGGGACGATTCCAGACAGTCTCGAAGGCATCTTTCGGCACCTGAAGGAAGCCGCGCTCACCATGCAGCAGGGTGGCGGCATCGGTTACGACTTCTCCACCCTACGCCCGAAAGGCGCCCCGGTTCATGGTGTCGGCGCCGACGCCTCGGGTCCTGTCAGCTTCATGGATGTCTGGGATTCGATGTGCCAGACCATTATGTCGGCCGGCTACCGGCGCGGCGCCATGATGGCCACGTTGCGCTGCGACCACCCCGACATCGAGACCTTCATCGAAGCGAAGCGCCAGCCCGACCGTCTGCAAATGTTCAACCTGTCCGTCCTTGTCACGGACGATTTCATACAGGCTGTCCGGGACGACGCCGATTGGCCTCTGGTCTTCAAGGCAACGACCTACAAGACGCTGCGCGCCCGGCAACTCTGGGATCTGATTACGCGGTCGACCTACGAGTATGCTGAGCCAGGCGTCATCTTCATCGACCGCATCAACCAGCTCAACAACCTGCACTACGCAGAGACGATCGCTGCGACGAATCCCTGCGGCGAACAGCCGTTGCCGCCATACGGCGCCTGCCTGCTCGGCTCCGTCAACCTCACCCGGTTCGTCACGGATGCGTTCACCGACAAGGCCGGTTTTGATTGGGACGAGTACCGGAAGGTCGTGAAAATTTTCACGCGCATGTTGGATAACGTCGTTGAAATCAATGGCTTACCACTAGGGAAGCAGCGTGACGAGATCGCCCGTAAACGCCGGCACGGCATGGGATTCCTCGGCCTGGGATCGACCCTGACCCTGCTCGGCATGAAATACGGCTCGCCCGAATCGGTCGGGTTCACCGAGCAGGTAGCCCGTGAAATGGCCGTTGCCGGCTGGGAAGAGGCCTTGGAGTTGTCGTTGGAAAAAGGCCCGGCCCCGATCATGGACGAACAGTTCAAGGTCACCGGGGAAATGCTGCGCAAGCGGCCGGAAATGCGGGCCGACGGCTACCAGGTG
>CAJICA010000293.1_pt1 | contig 20898 bp, 23 predicted proteins | sample 9199501 | NCBI WGS metagenome assembly CAJICA01 (sample SAMEA7708319, study PRJEB35096) | sediment metagenome | biome: marine neritic benthic zone biome [ENVO:01000025]; feature: sediment [ENVO:00002007]; material: shallow marine sediment [ENVO:03000034] sea grass bed [ENVO_01000059] ... | reverse complement strand
TTGCTGTTCGGCGAAATCAACCGGTCGAGCACCCGCAGCCAACAGGCATCGGCACAGAACCAGCAGTCTCAGTATAACAGCAACCTGGCGAACTACAGGAACGCCTATAGTTCCTGCATGACGCCCAGGGGCTATAGCGTCCAATGAGACGTCGAGGGAGCCTGAGTGGCATGAGAAAAGTATCGCGCGCCGTACTTGGCACGGTTTTCACAGGCGCCCTGTTGGCGGCCACGCACGCCGGCGCCCAAGCGGAGCAGTTGACGCTGAGCGGCAGCGGGTTCTTCGTGTCGAACAACGCGTCGCGCTTGTTGCCGAACGGCGACACGCTGGCGCTGGTCCGCAACGAGGTCATGGTGAATCCGGACAGCGGCGTCGGGGTGCTGGAAGGCGGATGCGTCGGTCTGGGCCGTCACACGCCGGAAGACGAACGCTTTCGGGGCACGGCGTTCTGCACCCTTGTGGCAGCGAACGGACAGGATGCGCTCGTCGTGGAGATCGTCGAACCCGAAGAGGACATCGTTGAGGCGACGATCGTCGGCGGTTCCGGACGCTGGGCGGACGCCAAGGGTGACGGTGTCTTCCGGACCCTCGTGCAGCGCGGCGACCGCGGGATGTTCGAGTTCGATCTGAACGTGCAGACGCCCTAGCTCAACAACGCGCCGAGGTTACGGACGTAACCGGGTGCGCGCATTTACCTCGATGGACCAGCCCACCGTGGTGACGTTCTGGCGGTAGAGCGGCGACACCGCGCCGGCGACCCATAGCTCGAGGCCGGCGGCTCCCATCCCGGCGAGGTCCTGCCGAAGGGCCGCTGTCGTGTCCGCCGCGGCTTGTTTCCACGTCAGGTAGTCTATAGGGAACACGCCGACTACGGTCGCGTCGGCTCGTTGGCCGAAGACCAAGCCGCGAAGACCGACAAGGCGCGCGAGCGGCGCGACCTTGGCGTGATAGCCTGCCAGGTCCTCGGCCTGTTCCTGGTAGAAGAAAGCGACAGGCTCATCAGGCGCCTGGGCGGCTTGCTCGATGAAGGCGGCGCGGCCGTCGACCCCTTCCATGCGGTCCAGCATGGCGGTGATGATGGTTTTCTTGGTCGGCGAGTAGTCCGGATGCTCGAGAAAGCGCTCGGCCGTTGGCGCCGGCACCCCCATGCGGGCGAGTTTGGCGCCGTTGATCTCCTTCAGTTCCGCGGGTGACGTGTCGCGAATGAGCTGGCTGAGGCCGTAAGCACCGCCGGTCGCCTTGATCGTGACTCCGGCCGCTGCCGGCATCGCAAGTGTCGCGGCCTTCAGCGGCACACCGCCGAAGTAGGCGGCGCGGCTCAGCTCGACCAGCCGCTCTTGTACCAACGGGTTGGCCGTGTACGGATCGACCCCGAACTCGAACGCAAACTGCCGCTTGACCACGTCGTATCCGGTGACGGTTTCGACCGTGCCGGATTCTTCGTCGCTGCCGCCGCCGAATAGAGAATGCCCGACGGAATTGAAGAAACTGCCGACGCCCGCGCCGACATCGCTGACGGTATGGACGGGGTCGGTCACCAAGTCGCCGGCAAATCTGACCGGCGCCTTGGCGGAGTTCTTTAGCGCTTCGGTGAAGACTTCGCTCTTCTTGACCTCTTCCATCGCCTGCAGGGCGTTCGACTCCTCGATCCAGATCTCGAGGCGTTCGGTACCGATGACACTCAGGTCGCCTTGTGGGATGCGCAGGGTGTAGCGGTTCATGACGCCGTCGTTTTGTACCGCTTCGTCGACCGTGTGATGCGGGCCGCGCACGAGCTCCGGGGGCAGGATCTGGCTGGCACTCAAGGTCGGGGCCGCCTCGAACTGCTGGGCGACGGCCGGCGTGAGGAGGGCAAGAGCCGTCCAGGCGACGCCCGCGATACCCGCCATGACAGGTCTCATGATTTGCATTTCGTCTCCCACTGAGCTTTCGTTGATCGAGCGGCGGGCGGTCGCCCGACGTGTCTGATCAGATAAATAGAGTACGCGAGTTTTCGGTCAAATCGAGGGAGATAGGGGCGATTTGTCGTTGTCCCGGCTCAAAACAGGGTTGGTCCCGGGCTGTTTTCGGGATGGATCCCCGATCAGGTCGGGGATGACGGCTTATGGGCTTGAGCGGTATGGCTTCAGGTCTAACGCCAGGACTAATCGTCAAGACGGTCTGGATTGCTTCGCTTGATGGGCTCGCAATGACGATTCCCGCTAACTTGGGCACAGGCATCCGATTTTCTGTTCGCTTCGTGACGGCTAACCCGGCGGCCCGGCGGTCTCCGAGCCGGCGCCGCTTGGGTGAAATGAAGTGTCGGCTTAGGATGCCGGCATGAACCTCGTTCTCGAAAGTGAGCGGCTGCTGATGCGGCCGATTGTGGAGGACGACCTCGATATCGCGGTCGAGGTGCTGACCGATCCGGAAGCCATGAAGTACGTCGGCGAGGCCTACACGCGCGAACGGGTGGTCAAAGAACTTGACATCGCCTTGCGGCGCGGCGGCAGCGGCTGCATCGGGATCTGGTGCATTGTCGAACGGGCGACGCAGGACAAGCTGGGGTGGGCGCTGCTGCTGCCCCTGCCGATCGAAGAAAAGGATACCAACTGGGATCTGGTCCAGGGCGACGCCCTGCCTGACGCGGAGATCGAAATCGGCTACCTGTTCAAGCAGTCGGCCTGGGGCAAGGGATACGCGACGGAAGCGTGCACGCGGCTGCTGCGGTTCGCATTCGAAGAGACCGGGCTGGACGAGGTGGTGGCAGTGACGGCACCGCCTAACACGGCATCGCAGAACGTCCTGAGAAAGAGCGGGCTGCGCTCGGAAGGCTTGCGCCGGGCGTACGCGTCGGACTGCCCGGGGTTTCGGATCACGCGCGCGGAGTGGTTGGCGCGGCGCGCCGCGCCCTAGCTCGAACGCGGCGCGGCTTGCGGAATCACGCGGTCCGGCCTAGTAAGGCGCCGTCGGTCGAGACGGATCAACCGAGTCGAACGGGAGCGCCCTGGCGCCGTGGTGATCGCTGTTACCGGTAGGACCGAGTCCAGCAATGCGCGAGACGGTGTAGGCGGGCGTCCGCGCAAAGCGGCGGTGACCTTCGATGAGGGCGCTATGCTGCGGTTGCTGCATGACAACGACCCGCTGGAACGCGGATCCAAACGACGCGCCACAATCATCGGGATCGCCAATCAGAAGGGCGGCGTCGGCAAGACAACCGTGACGATGAATCTGGCGGCCAGCTTGGTCGAGCGTGGCCGTAAGACTGTCGTGCTCGACGCGGATCCGCAAGGCAGCGCGCTCCGCTGGTCGGAAGAACGGCAAGATGACGGACCATTTCCGGTGCTGCCGGCGGAGATCGAAAGCTTGGCTGGATTTCGGACGATGGTCGAGCGCGAAGCGGCGGAGGCCGCGGCGGTTGTCATCGATCTACCACCGTCATTGTCGAAGCCGAGCATCGTCGCGGCACTGGTCTGCGACCTGGTGGTCGTCCCGATCACCGCCTCGCCGTTGGATGTGTGGGCGGCGAAGGCGTCCGTCGAGATGGTCCTGGGGGCGCGCAAGGCCCGGAACGGTCCACGGCCGCTGCTGTCGCTGCTGCCGACGCGGATCGACGAGCGGACGTCGCTTGGCCGGAAGCTGGTCGACCAGCTGGAAGCGATGGGATTCGTCGTCGGGCCGACGATCCGTGAGCGGGTGGTCATTCGCGAGGCGGTGGTCGCCGGCAAGACCATGCCGGAATACCGGCCGGGCGGGCCGGCGCATGGCGAATTCGGCGAACTGGCCGACCATGTGCTGCGCCGGCTGGATGTGCGCCACGGGCTGACCCTGCGGGCCGAGCACGCGCGCTGAGCCGAGCCTACTCGGCGTAGATCTGCTTCAATAGGATCGGCGTCGCGATTGTCGTGACGATGGCGACGATGACGACGGCCGAGAACAGGTTGGCGAGGACGGGCGAGACGACCCCCGGCAAGGTCAAGACGCCGGCCTCCAGGGCGATCTCGGCAAGGACGAGTTCGACCGCGCCGCGCGCACTCATGCCGACACCGACGGCCGCGGACTCCGTGCGCGATAGACCGGCCGCGTAGGCGCAAAATCCTGCGCCGATGAACTTGCCCAAGAATGCGGCGGCGAGCAGCAAGAACAGGAAAAACGGGATCTCCGTGAAGGCGCTGACGCTTAGGTTCAAACCGATCGACGCGAAGAAGATCGGTGCCAGGAAACCGAACGTCACGCCGCTGACCTTGCTGCGCACGCTCTCGTAGGTCTGGTCGTCGATCGTCTTGCGGCCAAAGAACACGCCGGCGACGAACGCGCCGAGGATGAAGTGCAGGCCAAGGGCCTCGGCAAGGACGGCGAACGCCAGGGCCGCGATCAGCATGGCGCTGAAGTCCAGCTCCTTCTCCTTGACATGTTTCAGGAGCTTGCCGCCCCAGGGAAAGGCGAAGAAGCCGATGAACGCCGTTACCGTGAAGAAGAGCAGGATCTTGAAAGCGAGAAAGACGAAATCGATCGGTCCGACGCTCTCGCCGACGCTGATCAGGGCGGTAAGCCAAGCCAACAGCAGGAGGCTGATGACATCGTCGAAGACGGCGGCGGAGACGATGATCTGACCGGCAGGGGTGTTGAGCTTGCCGAGGTCGATCAGGATCTTCACCGTCGCCGGTACCGCGGTGATCGCGAGGGCCGTCCCGACGAACAACGCCTGCGCCATCAGAATGTCCGATGCCGGCAAGAACAAGAAGCCCAGAGCAACGCCGAGCGCCAACGGCAGAACCATGCCGCCGACCGCGACGGTCAGCGACTGCTTCGAATACTGAAAGATCTTGTGGGGCTGCATCTCGATGCCCGCGTACAGCATGATGAAAAACATGCCGAGGTCGGTAATGGCCTCGAAGACGCGATCGGTCTGCAGGCTGGAGAGAGCCGGAAGCTGGTCGGCATACTGGGTGACGAGGGCGCCGAGAAGGACGCCCGAGACCAGCTCGCCGACCAACGCCGGCTGGCCGACGCGCGCGGCAAGCTCGCCAAAGGCGCGGGTGACGACGAGCAGGATGAGGAGGACATAGAATAGATCCATCGAGGGCGTAAGGATAAGAACACGCGGCCGCTTGCAATTGATCTCGCTCATGACGGGTGGCGACGCGCCCCCCGGTAGAGGGGGGACGGGAATGAAGGCGAGGGTGCTAGAACTTCTCCTCGCCGGTCCGGCGGACGGGGTCGGGGAAATCGCGGTAGAGGGCGAAGGTCACGTCGCTGACCAGCGAGTTGACGCAATGGTGGAAGCCTTCGACCGGCGCGGTGCGTGACGCGACGTGTGAAAAGGCCCGGTCGAGGTGAGCGAGATCGGCGAACTCCAGCATGATGTGGAATTCATGCAGATGCTTCGGGCCGAGGCCGAGCTTGCGCCGCATGATGCGGTGGCCGGCCAGCACCTTCTGTTCCTTGAGATAGGCGAAGTAGCCTTCGGCGCGCTCGACGAACTCCAGGTCGCGCACGCCGTCCTTCAGGTTGCACCAGATGTGATAGATGTCCATGTCGCGCTCCGGCCGAGGGCACCACTTAGTCCGCCGACCGGGCCGCGGCAAGCGCACCCGTGGACGCGCTCGCGGTGAGGGGCGGCGGATCATGCAAGGGGGAGACCAACCATGGTGGCGATGACGGTCGAGCTGCGCAGCGTGGCCGGTACCGAGGCAGCGATGGGGTGGGCCGGCGGCCATACGATTGTCGTCGATCGGCCGGAAAAGACGGCCGGTGGGTTGGGTCTGGGCTTCAATGGGGCCCAATTGTTGGCACTCGCTCTCGGCGGTTGTTTCTGTAACGACCTCCGGTATGTCGCCCATGACATGGGTGTTGCACTTGGCAAGATCGCGGTCGGCGTGACGGTGGAGCTTTCAGGCGACCCGCTCGTTACGACGGCGGCGACCATGCGCGTCGACTGCGAGACGGAAGACGGCTCCGACCCTCTCGCCGTGATTGAGCGTGCCAAGACGACCTGCATGGTCAGTAACAGCCTGCGTCAGGGTGTACCGGTGGCCATTGAGGCGGCCGCCTAGGTGTTGGCATGAGTGCGATCCTCGATGTCGCGCTGCCGGTTTTCGCCATCATGCTGCTGGGTTACCTGGCGGGCCGGAGCGGTATCCTGGGCGCCGAAAGTTCGAAGGCGCTGAACGCCTTTGTCTATTGGTTTGCGCTGCCGCCGCTGCTGTTCCTGTCAATCGCCAGGGTGCCGATCGGTGAGATCCTGAACTGGCCGTACATCACGGCGTTCGGCGGTGCCATGCTGGTCACCTTCGTTGCGGCGCTCATCGTGGCCCGCGTGTTCCTGTCCGCGGGGGCGGCCGAACGCACGCTGCATGCATTTTCCGGCGTGTTTGCCAACACCGGCTACATGGGTATCCCGTTGTTCATTTCGGCCTACGGGACGGACGGGACGTTGCCGGCGATCATTGCGACGACGATCAACGCGGCGATCGGCGTCGGTGTCGTCGTGCTGTTGATCGAGTTCGATCTCAACCGGGCGGAGGGGTCGGTGCGTCTGCTAACCAAGGTCGGCGGTGCGTTGGCGAAGAACCCACTGATCCTCGCGCCGGCGCTGGGCATCGTCTGGTCGGCGGCGGGTCTGCCCTTGCCGACATGGCTGTCGAACTTGGCCGGTTTGCTGGGCGCGGCGGCGGGGCCGTGCGCTTTGTTCGCCATGGGCATGTTCCTGGTCGGCAAACCGTTGTCGGCCGGCCGGGCCGAGGTCGCCTGGGTGGTCGCGCTCAAGCTCATCGTCAATCCGGCGGTGGCGTGGCTGCTGGCGGTTTGGCTCGGCCTGAGTCCGGAACTGACGCGGGGGGCGGTGCTGCTGTCGGCGTTGCCGACGGGGGCGTTGGTGTTCGTGGTGGCGCAGCGCTATGGCGTCTACGAGCAGCGCAGTTCGGCCGTCATCCTGATTTCGACGATCATCTCGGTGGTGACGGTTTCGGCCCTACTGGCCAGTTTCGCCTAATCAGTTCAGCAAGACTTCGGGCAACCACAGGGCGAGGTTCGGGAAGGCCAGGACCAGAGCGAGGCCAAGGAGCTGCAGCATCACGAACGGGATGATGCCCTTGTAGATCGACTGGATTTTGACGCCGGGCGGCGCGACGCCCTTCATATAGAAGAGCGCGAACCCGAACGGCGGGGTGAGGAACGACGTCTGCAGGTTTACCGCGACGAGGATCGCGAACCAAAAGACGATGTCGCTGCCGCTGCCGACATGGTCGCCGAAATCGAGCAGGCGGACGATCGGCGTGAAGATCGGGAGAACGATCAGAGTGATCTCGATCCAGTCGAAGAAAAAGCCGAGGAAGAAGATCACTGCCATCAGCAAGAACAGAATGCCCCAGGACCCGAAGCCGAAAGAGTCGATGAAGTCGATGACGATGTCGTCGCCGCCGAGGATGCGGAAGACGAAGGAGAACGCCGTCGCGCCGACGAAAATGAAAAACAGCATGGCGCTGGTCAGGGCCGTGCGTTCGACGACATCCTGTAGCACCCTGAAGCTGAGACGGCCGTTAGCGATCGCCAACAGCGTCGCGCCCAAGGCGCCGACGCCGGATGCCTCGGTCGGCGTGGCGAAGCCACCGAAGATCGACCCCAGCACGAGCACGACCAGCAGCAGCGGCGGCAGGAAGCTGCGGAACATGAGGAGGATCAGGCCGCCGAGGGTCTGAGGGCCTTCGTCGCTGGGTAGCGGCGGGGCGAGGGCCGGCTTGATCCCCGTCGTGATGGCGATGAAGACCAGATAGAAAAACGCCAGCAGGAAGCCCGGAATGATGGCGGCGACGAACAGCGTGCCGACCGATACGGACAGCAGGTCGCCCATGATGACGAGCATGATGGACGGCGGGATCAGAATGCCGAGGGTGCCGGAGGCGGCAATGGTGCCGGTCGCCAGCGGTTGGTTGTAACCGCGGTTGAGCATTACCGGCAGGGCAAGCAGGGTCATCATGACGACGGATGCGCCGATGATGCCGGTGGTCGCGGCCATCACGGTGCCCATTAGGGTGACCGCCAAGGCAAGACCGCCCGGAATCCGCCGCAGCAAGACTTGCAAGGCGTGCAGGAGGTCTTCGGCGACGCCGCTTTTCTCCAGCATCGTGCCCATGAAGATGAACATCGGTACGGCCACCAACACCAGGTTCTCGACGATGCCGCCGAAAATCCGGCTGACGATATTCGACAGCTGAATGAAGCTCATCAGATCGAGGGCGATGCCGAGGAAGCCGAAGCCAAGGCCGATGCCGGCGAGGACGAGGGCGACGGGAAAGCCGCTGAACAGCAAGAGGGCCAGCGCCGCGAACATCAGCACCGGCATGTAGTCTTCGAGGAAGTAGATCATTTCGCCGCGTCCCTAGTCGAGCGGCGCCGGCTGGTGCGGTTCGAGAAACTCACCGGCTTTCTCGCGCCATTCGGGCGGGCCGAAGATGCACACCAGGCACCGCAGCAACACCGAGATGCCGCCGAGTAGGAGCACCGTGAAGCCGATGGAGACGAACGATTTGATGATCCAGCGATGGGGCAGGCCGGTCAGGGCCGAGGATACCTCACCCTGGATGAACGAACGCTCGGCGAAACCGATGCCGAACCAGATGATCACGGCGCAGTAGGGGATGACGCTCAACAATATGCCGATGAGCTCAACCCAGGCGCGCGTGCCGACGGAAAAGCGGTCGCGCACCAGCTCGATGCGGACGTGCGCGTCCTTTAGATAGGCGTAACCGAAGGTCAGCAGGAACAGGACGCCGTGGAGGTGCCATTCCATTTCCTGCAGCTTGGTCGAACCGAGCACCAGGAAACGGCGGGTGATGACGTCGAAGATAATGACGGCCATCAGGGCGATCGACAGCCAGGCGGCGATGCGGCCAATGCCGATCACCAGACGGGCGAGCCCATCGCTGATCTTCATGAGCTGTTGCATCGTGCCCCCTCACGAATACGGGCCGGGCGCCTGATGGCGCGCCGGCCCGTCTGCTTGTTCGGCGTCGCGGAGCCTAACGCAAGTAGCCGAGCTCGCTCCAAACCCTGTAGTTTTCGCGGAAGTCGCTGAGGGAGGCCCAGACTCGACCGAAGTCGTCGTCTTCCTGCTTCAGCTCCTCGACGACCTCAAGCCACTTGCCTTCGAGCTCCGACAGGATTTCATCCGACCACCGATGGACGGTAACGCCGTGCTCTTCCTGTAGAGTCTTAAGGGCGGCGAACTGGATCGCTTCGCCTTCGGCCAGGCCGTGGCGGACGGAGTCGCCGCAAACGGCCTCGATTTGGGCCTGCTGCTGCTCGGTCATGCCGTCCCAGAGATCCTTGTTGATCATCAGGTCGAACATGGTCGACTGCTGATGCCAGCCCGGGAAGTAGTAGTGCTTGGCGACCTGATAGAAGCCGAGGTTGAGATCGATCGCGGGCATCGAGAACTCGGTGGCATCGATGGTGCCGAGCTCGAGCGCCGGGAAGATGTCGCCGCCGGCCAGGAGCTGGGTCGACACGCCCATCTTCTCCATGACACGCGCGCCGAGACCGAAGAAGCGCATCTTCAGGCCCCGCAGATCCTCGGCACTCTCGATCGGCTCCCGGAACCAGCCCGAGGCTTCGGGCGCGATGATGCCGCAAATGATGCCGTGAATCCCGAATTGGCCGTAGATCTCTTCGAAGAGTTCCTGGCCGCCGCCGAAGTAGTACCAGGCGATGTACTCGGGCGCGGTCGGTCCAAAGGGCACGGCCGAGAACAACGCCAGGGCCGGCTTGCGGCCGGTCCAATAGCCGGGGGTGGACCAACCGGCTTCGACCGCGCCGGTCGAGACGCCGTCGAAGACCTCAAGGGCGGGCAACAGGGCGCCGGGCTCCTGGAAGCGGAGCGTGATGTTGCCGCCGGAGACCAGGTCCAATTGTTCCTGAATGCGTTTGCCGAGGGTGCCCAGCTGAGTCAAAGAGCCGCCATAGGTGCTGGCCATGTTCAGGCGTACGCGGTCTTGGGCCGCGGCGTCGGTTGCGCCAAGGAAGGCCGTGGTGGCTAGGGCGGCGGCAACGGCCGTTGCCGTCGCCCATCTGCGGTCAATCATGAAATGCGTTCTCCCTAACGGTTCGACTTGGATGCTTGTCTTAATCCCTTAGGCGAAGGACCTTAGGTGGTTCCGTTACCGCTCACAAGCTCGGGTGCGACCGCGCCAGAGCTTGCGTGATCGCTCGACCCCGCCCTAAGGTGGTGGACCAATTTGGTTCAAGGAGGAACGAATGCTCAACAAGAAGAATAAAAAGGCCGCAGGCGCGAAAGACCCCAAAGGGCGGCGCCGGTTCTTGAAGACGGCCGGGGCCGGGACGGCCGTCGCGGCCGCGACGATTGCGATGCCGCATGTGGCCCGGGCGCAAGCCCTCACGCTGAAAATACAGGGGTCCTGGGGCGCGTCGTCGATCTTCACGACGATGGCTAAGCAGTATACCGATCGTGTTGAGGCAATGTCCGGCGGACGTTTGAAGGTCGACTATCTGCCGGCCGGCGCTGTCGTGCAGGCCTTCCAGGTGCAAGATGCGACGAACGACGGCGTCCTCGATGGCGCCCATTCGGTGACGGCGTATTGGTACGGCAAGGACAAGGCGGCGTCGCTGTTCGGAACCGGGCCGGTGTTCGGTGCGAATGCTTCGCAGATCCTTGCCTGGATCCATTTCGGCGGCGGACAAGCGCTGTATAACGAGCTTGTCCAGGAGAAACTCGGCCTCAACCTGGTCGGTTTCTTCGCCATGCCGATGCCGACGCAGCCCTTGGGCTGGTTCAATCGGAAGATCGAGAGCATCGACGATATGCGGGGCCTAAAGTACCGCACGGTCGGTCTGGCCACCGATATCATGCAGGGCATCGGCCTGAGCGTGACCCAGTTGCCGGGCGGCGAAATCGTGCCGGCGCTGGAGCGCGGGGTCATCGAAGCGTTCGAGTTCAACAATCCAACGGCCGACCGCGAGTTCGGTGCCCAGGACGTGTCGAAGCACTACCACATGGGCTCGTATCACCAGGCCGCCGAGTTCTTCGAGATCATGTTCAACAAGGACCGTTTCGAGTCGCTCGATCCGGATCTACAGGCGATCCTCGAACATGCGGCCGAGGCTGCCAACACGGCGAATTTCGGCCTGGCAATGGACTCCTATTCACGCGATCTGCAGACACTGATCAACGAAGACGGCGTCAACGTCTACCGTACACCGGAGTCGATCATGCAGGCGCAGCTCGAGTCCTGGGACACGGTGCTCGCCGACCTGATGCAGGACGAGTTCTTTGCGCGGGTCGTCGAGAGCCAGAAGGCATGGTCCGAGCGCGTTGCCTTCTACGATCTGATGAATGCCGCCGACTACAAGCTCGCCTACGAGCATCATTTCCCCGGTCGGCTGGGATTTTAGGCGAAGAACCGCTGTCGCGTTTGACGATGGTTTGTCACGGGGAGAGGCTCCGGCCTCTCCCCACTTCGTTCGGTCTGCCTGATGGCTAGCATGCTCCGATACATCAAGTTTGCCGATGCAATCTCCGCCTGGTTCGGGAAGGCGTTCGCCTGGTGCATCGTGATCATGGCGTTCGGCGTCGGTTACGAGGTCTTCGTGCGCTACGTGCTGCGCGACCCGACGGCTTGGGCGTTCGACTTGACCCTCATCATGTATGGCGCGTTATTCATGATGGGCGGCGCTTACACGCTGTCACGGGACGGACACGTGCGAGGCGATTTCCTGTATCGGCTGTGGAGCCCCAAATACCAGGCCCGGGTCGAGTTCGTTCTGTACTTCCTATTCTTTTTCCCGGGTGTCTTCGCGCTGATCTTCTCCGGTTGGAAATATGCGGCACGCTCCTGGCGTTACCAGGAAGTCAGTGTGATGAGCCCGGCCAACGTACCGATCTTTCAGTTCAAGACGATCATCGTCCTGGCCGGGACGTTGTTGTTGATTCAGGGCATTGCCCAAGTGCTCCGCTGCCTGGTGTGCATGAAAACCGGTGCCTGGCCAAAACACGAAGAAGACGTCGAGGAAATGGAGCAGATCCTCCTCCGGCAGGCGCGTGAGAAGGCGGAGGACGAGGAAAAGGCCGCGCGCCGCCGCGCGGCTGCGGATTCGGTGGAGACATGACCGATCCGCAAGTTGCCGTGTCGATGCTCGGCATCTTCATCCTGACGATTTTCCTGGGTTTTCCGATCTGGATCACCCTGATGGCGATGGGTATTGGCTTCGGTTATTTCGCCTTCTGGGACCCCGAGCGGATGTCGTCGATCTTCGACAACCGCATCTTCGATCTGCTCGTCAATCAGACATTCTCGGTGATGTCGAACGACGTGCTGACAGCCATTCCGCTTTTCTTGTTCATGGGCTACGTCGTCGAACGCGCCAATATCGTCAACCGCCTGTTCGATACGCTGTACGTCACGGCGCGCCGGCTGCCGGGGGCGATGGCGGTGGCGGCGCTGGCGACCTGTGCGCTGTTCGCGACGGCGACGGGGATCATCGGTGCCGTAGTCACCCTGATGGGGATGCTGGCGCTGCCCTCGATGCTGCGGGCGCGGTACGACACCAGCTTCGCCGCCGGCGTAATCTGCGCGGGCGGATGCCTCGGCATTCTAATCCCGCCGTCGATCATGCTGATCGTCTACGCGGCGACGTCGAACGTGTCGATCGTAAGGCTCTATTCCGGCGCACTCCTCCCCGGCTTTCTGCTGGCCGGTCTCTACATGGTCTACGTCGTGGGGCGTGCATATCTGAACCCGAAACTCGCGCCGAAGCCGCCGGAAGACGAGGTGGAGCATTTGAGCCCGTGGCGGGTGGCGTGGATGCTGCTGACGTCATTCATTCCGCTGGCCGCGCTGATACTCTCCGTGCTCGGGGCGATCCTGTTTGGGTTGGCGACGCCATCCGAGGCGGCCGCCGTCGGGGCCTTGGGGGGATTGGTGCTGGCGATCGCCTATCGCGCGTTGACGTGGGAGCGATTGCGCGAGTCCGTCTACCTCACCGTGCGGACGTCGGCGATGGTGTGCTGGCTGTTCGTCGGGTCTTGGACGTTCTCTTCGGTGTTCTCGTTCCTGGGCGGGGAGCAGCTGATCAACGACTTCGTCTTGAGCCTTAATCTGTCGACGATCATGTTCTTGATCATCGCTCAGTTGATCATTTTCCTGCTTGGCTGGCCGCTGGAATGGTCCGAGATCATCATTATCTTCGTGCCGATTTTTCTGCCGCTGCTGCCGTTCTTTGATGTCGATCCGTTGTTCTTCGGGATTCTCGTGGCGTTGAATCTCCAGACGTCCTTTTTGACGCCACCAATGGCCATGGCGGCCTATTATTTGAAAGGTGTCGCGCCGCCGGGGGTGGAACTTGTGCAGATCTTCAAGGGGGTCATGCCATTCCTGTCGATGATTCTGCTGGCCATGGTCATCATCTACAATTTCCCGGGAATCGTGTTCTGGTTGCCCGAGACTCTGTACGGCCGGTAGGACACGCCGCACCGTGACTGCCGCCACCGAAACTGCCGCACGAATCGCACGGGGCGAAATCTCGGCGCGGGAGGCCACCCAAGCGTGCCTCGATCGGATCGAGGCGCGGGACGGCGATGTGCTGGCCTGGGCTCACCTTGACCCGGAGCACGCGGCGGCGCGGGCAGCCGAGCTCGACGAGTATCGCTCGAGCGGTCGGACAATCGGCCCGTTGCACGGGCTGAGCGTCGGCGTGAAGGACATCTTCGACACGGCCGACATGCCCACGGAGAACGGTCTGGTCGCGGACAAGGGCCGCCGGCCGCGTAAGGACGCGACGATCGTTAGGCGCCTGCGGCAGGCGGGCGCCGTATTGCCGGGGAAAACCGTTACGACGGAAGCGGCCTATTTCACGCCGCGCCAAACCAGGAACCCACACGATCCCACGCGGACGCCCGGCGGTTCATCTAGCGGGTCGGCGGCGGCCGTGGCCGCCGGCATGGTCCCGCTGGCAATCGGCACACAAACCAACGGTTCAATGATCCGGCCGGCGTCATTTTGCGACGTCGTCGGCTTCAAGCCGACCTTCGGCATGATCCCGCGGACGGGCGGATTGATGTTGTCGCAGCATCTCGATCATGTCGGTGTCTTCGCGTCATCGGTCGGGGATGCGGCGTTGCTGGCCGACTGCCTGTTCGGACCGGACGGCGAGGACGAGGCCGTGCCACCGATGTCGGTCCATCGGCTTTACGAGACGGCGACCGAGAAGCCGCCGGTCACGCCGGCGCTGGCGTTCGTGAAAGGACCGGCTTGGGACCGGGCCGATGCTGACACGGTGGCGGGTTTCGGCGAGCTGACCGACGCGCTGGGCGACCTGATCGACGAAGTGCCGCTGCCGGAACCATTCGACAAGGTGCTCGACCTGCACCACGTGATCATGGCGACCGAGATGAGCCGGAACCTGGCGCGCTACGACGGCGAGGGTGCACCGATCAGCGACAAGCTGCGTGAACAACTCGAGGCTGGGCGCAAGATGCTGGCGTTCGACTACCTGGCGGCACTCGATTGGCAATCTGTGCTGCGGCGCGGGCTGGACCAGATTTTCGAACGCTACGACGCCATTCTGACGCCGGCGGCGACGGGCGAGGCCCCGCAGGATCTGACGCAGACCGGAGATCCCGCGTTCTGTACGTTGTGGACCTTCTGCGGCGTACCGGCGGTCTCACTGCCGCTGTTGCGGGGCGAGAACGGCATGCCGATCGGCGTGCAGCTCGTCGGCCGGCCAAACTTCGACGGGCGCTTGCTCCGAACCGCGAACTGGCTGACGCGCCTTCTCGCGGAATCGGAAGAAGGTTAGGCCGTGCTCGACAAGACCCTGGCTCTAGTGGCGGTCGTTGTCTTGATCCTCTTCGTCAGCGTGCTGGTCGTCTTTGTGAAGTCCCCGTCGCTGATCATCGTTGTGACTCTGGGTGTCTGCTTCGCGTTGTACGATCTCGTGTCAAGCACGTTCGGGAAGAATGGCGGCCGCTAGTCTTCGCGGTGGATCGGCCGCGGGTTCTACAGTTCCCACAATCCTGTAAGACTGCCGATCAAGGCGATGACGATCGTGCCGAGGCTGACGCCAAGGGCGGCCACCATGGGCGGCCTCGCGCGCATGACGATGCCGTAGTGATGTGCGAACTCGGGATCGTGCTCCAATCTTTGGTTGAGACGGGAGACGGCGGAGATGGGATGCAGGGTGCGCGTGATCCAAGGCAGCGCCTCCCATTCGGCGTGCCGCTCCTTCTTCAACCAGGTCACGGTGTGGCGCAGGCGCTTCTGATTGACGATACTGAGGACGAAGCCGACCAATCCGGAAGCGGCGCCCACGGTGACCAGCGCGATGGCGGTTGGGCTGGCCATGGAAACCCTATAGCGCCCCCGGCCGACGCACGCTACACCAGTGCGGCGGCCTCGTTCGGGCCGCAATTGGAGAGGATGCATGGAATACACCTGGCTGGGACGAACGGGGGTGCAGGTCTCGGGGCTTTGCTTCGGAACCATGTCGTTCGGCGGCGATGCGGATGCCGCGGAGTCGGCCCGGATGTACGGGGCATGCCGGGATGCCGGCATCAATTTCTTTGACTGTGCCGATGTCTACAGCAAGGGGCGGGCCGAGGAGATCCTGGGCAAGCTGATGGCCGGGGACCGGGACGACCTGGTCATCACCTCGAAATGCCACGGGCCGATGGGCGCTGATCGCAACGCGCAGGGCGGTAACCGGCGGCACATCGTGCGGGCGGTGGAAGCCAGCTTGCGTCGGCTCGGGACGGACCGGCTCGACGTGCTGTTCATGCATCACTGGAACGCGGACACGCCGCTCGAGGAGACGCTGCGGGCGCTCGAGATGCTCGTGCGGGACGGCAAGGTGCTCTACCTGGGGGCCAGCAACTACGCGGCCTGGCAGGTCGCCAAGGCCCTGGGGATCGCCGAGCGGCGTGGCTGGGCGCGGTTCGACGTGCTGCAGCCGATGTACAATCTGGTGAAACGTCAGGTCGAAACCGAGATCCTGCCGCTCGCCCGGGCCGAGGGGCTGGGCGTGATCACCTATAGTCCGCTGGGCGGCGGATTGTTGACTGGGAAGTATGGGCCCGACGAACGGGATGCCGCCGGCCGGCTCGTGACCAACGATATGTATGCCAAGCGCTATGCCGAGGACTGGGTGTATGACACGGCCGCGCGCTTCACGGCGTTTGCCCGAGCCGGCAGCTTCAACCCGGTGAGTTTGGCGGTGGCCTGGGTCGCGGGGCATCGAGATGTGACCTGTCCGATCATCGGCGCACGCAATCTGGAGCAGCTCGGGCCGTCGCTGTCGGCGCTGGACATCGACATGACGCCAGCGCTGTGGCGGGAGATCGCCGCGCTGTCACGGACGCCGGCCCTGGCGACCGACCGTTCGGACGAAGCGTAGGTCCGGCCGGGCGCCATGGGTCAATTCGACTGGCATGGCGGCGGCATCACCCGCGCGACGCCGGTAACCGCCAACTACAAGAACACGCAGAATGTGCGCCGTTTCCTGCGGTCCGTGTGCGGCGCCCAGTTCAAATTCGACCGCAGTTTCATGGCTTGGATCAAGGACGGGACCGCCAAGACGATGGGTGACGTGGCCGAAGAATGGCTCAGGCGCCGGAGGACGACCGGCGAAACGGGTCTTGGAGCCGGATAGCCGGATGCTCCGTCCCGACTTTTTTGCGGGCGCATGGTTTAGGTGAGTGGCCGAGGGCGCTAGGGTTCACGATCCCCGGAACAAGAGATTGAGTGGCACAGCATGGGCGATTTGAGGGTCGATCGGAAACTGGAGAGCATACGGTCAGGCAACTACCGGCCGTCCGACTTCATTATCGCCGATGCCAAGGACGGTGAGATGGGCGGCGGCATCCGCGTCGCCGGTCCGGCGCGGGATGCGAAGACGGGCAAGACGGACGGTTTCAAGCCCTATGCGGCCTACCGCGCGGCGATCGAGGAGATGACCCGCGCCGACCTGGTCGACGTCATGCTGATGGCGCCGTCGATGGGCGAGAAACTGTGCCGGGACGGTCTGTTCGCGGACTCGCAGGTGACCCCGGCGGTGCGGCTGAACGAGGCGACGGATATCTGGGGGCCGCGCGGCTCTAACTACAAGGCGTCTCCCGCCTTGCCCTTCCGGACAGCCCGGCCGAAGACAGTGCGGGCGTTTTGCGACCTCGGCCTCTATTCGATCACCTTCTACAACGACCGGGATCAGGACACGCATACGCTCAACACGTATCGCGACTTCCGGGAAGAGGCGGCGGGGGCAGGGATGCGGCACTTCCTCGAAGTCTTCAACCCGGCGTTTCCGATCGACACGGGCGACGAAGAGATCGGCGCCTACATCGCGGACTCGATCGTGCGCTGTTTGGCCGGCGTGCTGTCGGACGAGCACCCGCTGTTCCTGAAGATCGCGTTCAATGGCCGGCGGGCCATGGAAGAGCTGACGAGCTACGATCCGGCGCGGATCGTTGTCGGCATTCTTGGCGGCGGCGCCGGGACAACGCGCGATACGTTCGAGCTGCTGTCGCAGGCGCACAAATCCGGCGCTCGGGTGGCGTTGTTCGGCCGCAAGATCAATATGGCCGAAGACCCAGTGACGCTGGTCGGCATGATGCGACAGGTGATCGAGGACGGACTCGACCCGAAGGAAGCCGTTGCCGCTTATCACGACGCCCTGGGCAAAGCGGGGATCGCGCCGGCACGCACGCTGGCCGACGACAGCGTGGTGACCGAAGAGGTGCTGAAGGCGGAGGCGCGTTAGCCGCCTGGCGCTAGTCCCGCTGGGTCACGCTGAAGGTGGAAAAAGTGACGGGGCAGCCCCTGCCCTTGGGGCTGCAAGCATAGGGACCGACGTGAACCGGGGCGCGGCCGTCGTCCTCCAGCAGCCGAGCGATACGGATGATATCGAAGTCATCATCTGCGAGACGCGTGGCGATGCTGTAGTCGCCGCCGCGGCGTTCGATACGAAAGCATATCCGCGGCGGAAACACCGAGACCGGCTGATAGGACCAGTCGGAGTAGCCGCTGTTGGTGACAACGGCGCCGAGGTGGGATGGCTTGTCTGGCTGGAACTCACAGGACGTCTTCAGCCAGCCGCTGCTACTGCAGCGGACCATGAGGCCAGCCTGGTCGTACTCGGCGTTGGGCTCGATCTCAACCGTGACCTCGGCATCGAAATCCCCGTCGACGGGCCGGAAGAGAAAATGACCGTCGTCGCGGCGGAAACCGTAGTGTGTCCGCTGCCAGAAGTCGGTCTCCGGCAAGGTGCTCAGGGACAGCCGGCCGGGCGTCAGGTCGGCCTCGGCCGGCGGGCAGTGCCAGGCGAGGGTGGTGAGATCGAGCTGGGGCATGACGCTTGGTAGTCGCGCCATCGCGCGGTGGCAAGGTTTGGCCACGGTCAGGTCAGGTGGGCCATGCCGGTAAAGGGCCGGAGTCCGCAGGATATGCCTGATCCCTTGCGCGATGTCGGTTGGCGGCCGTCCTGGGTTGGACCAGGCCGAAAGTCGCTATTCAGGCGATTTCTTAAGGATTCCTAAGCCTTGAACCCAGAAGCTGCTTCGTCAGGACAATGCGGTATGCCGGAGCGCCCTGCCCGTGCCGATGACCAATACCGATATGACCGGACAACCCCCGCAGCAGCTGCCGCGGAAACTGGCAGCGCCGTGGTTAGCCGGTTCGGCGTCGGCCAAGACAGACGGCTAAGTATGGGCCAGGCGCGGGCCGCACAGCCGGATAACTACGTTCCGTTCCGGACCAGATTCCTGGCCTGGTGGCACGGGCTCGATCCCGAGGCTGTGGTCAAGCACCCCGGCGAGGCAAAAGAGCTTGGCTCACAGACTATCGAGATCGACCACGAACCGACACCTGAAGAGTTGGACGGCATCAGGCGCGAATTACTTCAGCTCTTATGGGGCGAGGGCTTCATCGAGCCGGGCGGCGCCGACTACATACTCAAGCTCTTGAAGCCGACGGCGCCCAGTCCGGACAAGACGGTGCTTGACCTCGCCGCCGGCCTTTGTGGCGGGGCCAAGGCTATCTCGGACAAGTATGGCTTGTGGCTCGACGCGATGGAGCCGGATCCGAGGCTGTTGGCGGCGGCGGAGGCCTTCTGCGAACGGAAAGGGCTGTCCAACAAGATCAAGCTGTCAGGCTGCGATATGGACGCGCCGCAGGTGCCGAAAAAGAAATACGACAGCATCTATGCACGCGAACGGTTCTATTTGTTTCCCGACAAACGAGTCCTCCTGAATGCCATCGTCGGCGGACTCAAACCTGGTGGGCAGCTGGTGTTCACCGACCTTGTGCTGGAGGATCGTGGCCAGGAGAAAGAGGCGGTCAAGGTCTGGCGCGAAGCGTTGCCCGTCAGGCCGTACCTCTGGACGAAGAAGGAGTACGAGGTCGCGCTGCGTGAGTTGAAGTTCGACGTTCGCATATTCGCCGACGAAACAGACTCCTTCCGCGGGAACGTGTTGCGAGGATGGTCCGATTTCGCCTCGGCGCTAAATGACGACACCCTCGTGCGCCAGTTTGTCGATGTCCTCGTGACCGAGGCCGAGCAGTGGCAGCATCAGGTTCGGGCGCTTGAGAGCGGCCAGGTCCGGTTCTTGCGCGTGCACGCCATTTTCCACGGGAACAAAATCCGCCTGATGTCGGATCCTTGAGGATCTACTCGAGTTCCCGCGCGTAATCTTCGACAGGCGGCAGGTCGTTGACGAGGCCGCGGCTTTCAAGAAATTCGGCGAAGCGCTCGTATCGGCCGCGGTCGAGGGCGGCGGGGCGCAGCGCGAAGCGGGGCAGGGTGTCACGCCAGGCGCGGCGGTTCAATTCATCGTCCAATTCCTTGCGGCCGTTGATGAACAACGCCCAGCTTTCGTCCGGACGGTTGATCATGTATTGGGCGCCGCGTTCCAGGGCGGTCAGGAACTTCTTTAGGCGGGGATCGCCGGTGTTGTCGCGGTTGGCGACGAGGATCAGCTCGTCATAGGCTGGCACCCCCTCTTCCTCCAGATAGAAGGCGCGGCCGGGACGACCTTCGATGTCCATCTGGTTGAGCTCGAAGTTGCGGAAGGCGCCGATGACGGCGTCGACCTGTCCGGCCATCAGCGATGGCGACAAGGAGAAGTTGACATTGATGAGCTCGACGTCGTCGAGGGTCAGGCCGTGCTTCTCCAGCATGGCCCCGAGCAGAGCATCCTCGAAGCCGCCGACCGAAAAGCCGATCTTCTTGCCGGCCAGGTCGGCAATGCTTTCGATCGGCCCGTCGTCGAGAACCACCAACGAGTTCAGAGGCGTGCTGACGAGTGTGCCGATGCGGACCAACGGCAGACCTTCGGCGACTTGCAGGTGAAGTTGGGGTTGGTAGCTGACGGCGATGTCGGCGCGGCCGGCGGCGACCAGTTTCGGGGGGTCGTTGGGATCGGCGGGCGGAATGAACTCGACGTCCAGGCCCTCCTCGGCGAAGTAGCCGCGCTCCTGGGCGACGTAGAGCGGGCCGTGGTCCGGATTGATAAACCAGTCGAGCATGACCGTCAGTTTTTCCGCTTCTTGGGCGGTGGCGGGTACCGCAACGACGGCAGCCAACAGGGTTGCGGCGAGGGCCGGGAAACGCATTCAGATTCTCCTTGGTGCGGTGTGGGCGACGGCGTTGCGCGTGTCCGGATCAGTGTCCGGCTGCCAGGGCAGCAGACGGCGCAAGGCGACGTCGATGGTGAAGTAGATGACGACGGCGATGGCGGCCAATGTGAACAAGGCCGCGAACATCGCATCGGCCTGGGCGCGGCCGTTCATCAGCAGCATGTAATAGCCGAGCCCGGCGGAGGATCCGACCCACTCCCCAACCACGGCGCCGATCGGCGCGACGGCGGCGGCGACACGTAGCCCTGAGGCGAAGGCCGGCAGCGCGGCGGGTAGGCGG
>CAJICA010000365.1_pt1 | contig 21153 bp, 18 predicted proteins | sample 9199501 | NCBI WGS metagenome assembly CAJICA01 (sample SAMEA7708319, study PRJEB35096) | sediment metagenome | biome: marine neritic benthic zone biome [ENVO:01000025]; feature: sediment [ENVO:00002007]; material: shallow marine sediment [ENVO:03000034] sea grass bed [ENVO_01000059] ... | reverse complement strand
GCGTCATGTGCGGGTAGGGGATCTCGATACCCAGCGCGTCGAACCGCTCCTTCATACGCAGGTTGAAGGCACGCTTCACCGCCCATTGCTTGATCGGCAATGTCTTCATCCGCGCCTTGATGACGATCGCACTGTCGCCGAACTGATCGAGACCGAGGATCTCGATCGGCTCCAGAATGAGCGGCCCGAGACCCGCGTCGGCTTCGAGCTCCGCCCCGATTTGCCGTAACACTTCTATGACCTCGGCGACATTCTCCCGGTACGCGATACCGATATCCATCAGCGCGTAGGAGAATTCCTTCGACATGTTACGGATTGTCGCGACTTCGCTGAACGGCACCGTGTGAACGTGTCCTTCCAGGTCGCGCAACGACATCGTCCGCACCGAAATTGACTCGACGAGGCCGGCATGCCCTGCGACCTCCACGACGTCGCCCACCGAAATCGTGTCCTCGAACAGAATGAACAGGCCGTTGATGATGTCCTGCACCAGCTTTTGCGAGCCAAACCCGATGGCGATACCGGCTACACCGGCCGCGGCGAGCAGTGGCGCGATGTTGACGCCGATCTCCGCGAGGATGACCAGCGAGACGACGACGATGATGATCACCAGCATCACGTTGCGGAGCAGCGGCAGGAGAGTGCGCTCCCGCGCCGTCCGATGCACCACTTCGCCCTCTTCGTCGGTCGTGTCGAGGTAGCGTTCAATCGCCGAACTAACGAGCTCCCAAAGGACGAACGCGATGATCAGCACCACGACAATCGTCACTACGGTCGACGCGAAGCGTTGACCGATGCCGCTCGTCAGCCAAGCGCTAACCCGCACTTGCCACGCCTCCAGCAATGCGAGGCCGGCGAACGTGTAGATCAAGGTGATTGCCACCGTGCGGAGAATCGGCAGGTAGCGGTTAGCGCGCTGTTCCAGCGTGGGATAACGCTCCCGTAGCTGCTCGCCGACGGAGAAACCTCTAGTCACCGCATGGTGGACAGCAACCACCAGAACCCTGGCGCCGATGATCACTAGCAGCGAAAGCACGGTTCCGCGCGCCAGGAAAGTAATGCCGCCGGGCACGCGGAACGACCAAACCACGAAGGCGCCGACCAGGTACAGCAACGCCAGTATGTGCCACACCTCCCCCAACTGGCGGCGAAACACGGAGAGCACCGGATGCGTGGCCGCCTTGTCGCCGCGCAGGGCGCGCCGCACGTTTGACCGATTCTGCAGCACCAGCAGCACCAGCATGAGACCGATGACGAGCGCGCCGGTCCGCGATACGACGGCGCTGATTTCCGAGAAACCCAACAATTGTAGCGCCCCGGCGACGACGAACACGTACCCGCCCAGATAAGCCAGCCGCCGCACCCAGACGTAAATGTAGGCGGCGGTTTCGTCGGCGAGTGTGAACAGTCTCAGGTGCGGCGATCGCGGCACCAGCACGGCCCGCGCGACCAGCAGCACCACCTGGATCATCAAGGTGACATTGATTGCCGAGATGGCAACGATGCGAGTGAATGGGAGCGGTTCGGTCAACGGCAGGATGCCGTAGGCAACCACGCCAAATGCCAGTACCGGCAGCAGGTCGACGACCAGGCGCATCAGCACGGTGCTTAGTCGGGACAGCACCTCTTTGGAACGCCGCGAACCCATGCGTTGACGGGTGTCCTGCATCAGCCGGGCGACCACCACAAAAGCGATGGTCGCCGGTCCGAGCACGAGGAGCAGTTTCAAACTGATCTCGGACCAACGGTCGCGCAAGATTGGATCGGCGAAAATTGCCCGCACTTGGTTGATCAGCGTACGCACGTCGAGTAGCGAGTTGAAACTGCCGACGGTCCGTTGACTGACCCGGTCGACCAGCGCCGATAGCCGATGGGTCACCCGTTGGCCGATGTCTTGCGGCGGCTCGTCGGCGCCCTCGGCTTGTAACGCGATCAGCGCCTCGAGGTCCCCGACAAAGGCCTCCCGCCTTGTATCGTCCTGCAGCAGCTCGATGAGCGATTCAACCTGCGCTGCATCGACCTCTTCTACGTTTGGCGTTGGCGCTGGCGTATCTTCCTGCGCCGTGGGTGCCGTCGACAGGAAAAGCGTCACCACTAACGGCGCCAACAGGCGGGTTGCCAGGAAGTGGAGGGTTGTTCGTGACCTCATGATGGCCCCAATTACCGTGTTGCTGCGCTTTGCGAAAGACTTTGCGATCAGGCATTGACGCTGTGCGGCCAGATCCGCATAGGAGGAGCGGACATCCGGGAGTCGATCTTGGCAGCGCATATCAGGTTACAGCTCTGACGGGCAAATGCTGACAGCCGCACAGATCCTTGGCGGCATCGTCCTATTGATCATTGGCGGCGAGGCGTTGGTGCGGGGGTCGGTAACGGTGGCTCAGCGGCTCCAATTATCGCCCTTGTTTATTGGCATCGCGCTTGTGGGCTTCGGCTCGTCCATGCCGGAGTTCATCACCAGCTTGCGGGCCGCGTTTATTGGCGCGCCGGGCATCACCGTTGGCAACGTCGTCGGCAGCAACATCGCCAACATCTTGCTGATCGCCGGATTGGCCGCCGCCCTGGTGCCGATCAAGACCAATCCGGAGGCGTTTCGCCGGGACGCGCCCGTCCTCGTCGGCGCGACCCTGGTCGGCGCCCTGGTAATTCTGGCCGGCGGCTTGGGCCGCATCGCCGGTCTGATCATGATCGCTCTGCTATTCACCTATCTCTACATCACCTTCGTATCCGAGCGGCGCGCCAGCTCCAAGGCCGCCCAGCTTCACATTGCGGAAGCGGAGGCGCTTGCTGTGCCCCGGCCGATCGGCTTGCTGACTGCGTTGCTGATGACGGCCGTCGGGTTCGCGGCCTTGTTGAGTGGTGCGACCCTGCTGGTCGGCGGGGCGATCGTGGCGGCGCGGGGTTTCGGCCTTTCGGAGACGGTTATCGGCGTCACCCTGGTCGCATTCGGCACCTCAATGCCGGAGTTTGCGGTCTCTGCGGTTGCTGCCTATCGCCGCCAGAGCGATGTCGCCATCGGCAACGTCATCGGCAGCAACATTTTCAACCTCCTTGGCGTGCTTGGCTTCACCGCTTTGATCCGGCCGATAACGGTGCCGGCGGAGGTCGCTCGGATCGATCTGTGGGTGATGATCGCCGTGACCGCCGTGCTGATCCTCTTTTCCATGAGCGGCTGGCGCCTGTCGCGCCGCGAGGGCGCGCTGCTGCTTGCCGGCTACGCCGCCTACGTCGCCGCGAGGCTCGTCATCTAGCGTGTTGACCTTTGACCAGGCGGCGATCTTCGCCATCCTCGGGGCCACCCTTGGTCTCTTTCTATGGGGCCGTTGGCGTTTCGATGTCGTCGCCTTGGCTGCACTGCTCGCCGCCGTGATTGTCGGTGTGGTGCCGACGGCTGACGCGTTCCTCGGGTTTGGCAGCCCCGCCGTCATCACCGTTGCCTGTGTGTTGGTAATCAGCCGCAGCCTGCAGAACTCCGGTGTCCTGGATCATGCCGCCGATTGGCTGCTGACCCGGGCGAAACAAGAGGCCAGTCAGCGTCTGGCGCTCAGCGGCGTTGGGGCCGTGTTGTCCGGCTTCATGAACAACGTCGGCGCCCTGGCGCTGCTCATGCCTTTGGCCCTCCGGCTGGCGAAGGAGCCGGCGCGCGTGCTCATGCCCCTGTCCTTCGCCTCCATCCTCGGTGGCTTGGTGACCCTGATCGGCACGCCACCGAACATCATTATTGCCAACTACCGCAGCACCGTGGCCGATGCGCCGTTCCGCATGTTCGACTTTGCGTTTGTCGGCCTGCCGGTGGCGTTGCTGGGTCTCGGTTTTCTTCTGACTGTCGGCTGGCGGTTGGTCCCGGCCGGGCGAAAAGGCCGCCGCACGGCCGACTCCCTGTTCGACGTCGGCAACTACATTGCCGAACTGCAGATTCCGGAAGAGTCAGAATACGCGGGTCAGCCCGCTCGCGTCATTGAAGACACGTTGGATCGCGACGTTCTTGTCGTGGGCATAACGCGCGACGGCAAGCGCCAGTTCGGCCATCTCAGTCGGCGCCACCTGCAGGCGGGCGACATCGTGCTGGTCCGGGCGGAGCCCACGGCTCTCGAGAAACTGGTGCAGACCAAGCAGGTGACGCTCGGATCCGCCGACGAGCTGTCCGAGGAACAGCTCCGCACCGACGAGATCGGCCTCATTGAGGCTGTGGTGCCGCCCGGCAGCCGGATCGAGGGCCGCACGCCGGACGGCCTCGCCCTGCGCCGCCGTTACGGTGCGACATTGCTCGCCCTGGCGCGCGAAGGCGGCAGTATCACCAGCCGCGTCGGCCGCACCCGGTTGCGCGCCGGCGATGTCATGTTGCTGCAGGGAGCGATCGAGGACCTGCCGGAAGCCGTCGCCCGGCTGGCGTGCCTCCCATTGGCGCAACGCGGTTTGGCCATCGGCCGGCCTCGCCGCCTGCTGTTGCCCATCGCCGTTTTCGCCGCCGCAATCCTGGCGACCGCCATTGGGTTGCTGCCGGTTCACATCGCCTTTGCCCTGGCGGTATTGCTGCTGGTGCTCTCCGAGCAGATCACCATGCGCGAGGCCTATGACAGCGTCGACTGGCCCATTCTTTTGCTCCTGGCAGCGATGATCCCCTTGGGCCAGGCGCTCGAGACGACCGGCGGCACGACCATCGTCGCTGGCGGCATCGTCGCGTTGGCCGGCGCGCTGCCGGCCGCGGTCGTGCTCGCCGCCCTGCTGATCGTCACCATGACCTTGTCGGATGTGCTCAACAACGCCGCCACAGCGATCGTCATGGCGCCGATCGGGGTCAGTGTTGCCGGTCAGCTCGGCGCCAACCCGGATGCCTTCCTCATGGCCGTGGCGCTCGGCGCCTCGGCGGCCTTCCTGACACCCATCGGCCACCAGAACAACGTCTTGGTCATGGGGCCGGGCGGCTACCGTTTCGGCGACTATTGGCGGATGGGCCTGCCGCTCGAGATCCTCATAGTGGCCGCGGCGGTGCCGCTCATTCTATGGGCTTGGCCCCTTTAGTTCACCGCCGGCACATCTTCTGCCAAAGGTCTTGTAGGGCCTCCGCCGCCGCCGGCCGCGTCGGCAGTGCCTTCAGCGTCGCCCGCTCCCGCCGGCCGGTATCGGACACCAGATAGGACACCACGTGCCAGGCGTTGGTCTCACTCTCCGTGTCGTGCTCCAGGACGATAGCGATGCGCTGCGGAAACTCCGCAACATCGTGATGTGACATCAGTTCTCTCCCATTCGATGCCGGCTTGTACCAATACTTTGCGGGCTGGATATGGCGACTATAGCCGCTCGGCGCTGGTGTTTTTTTGAGCTATGGCAAAAACGCCGCAGGTACGTGTCTCCGCCGCCACGCCTGTCCGGCCAGCCTGGGCCACCCTTGCCAAAAATGAGTCTTTCACCAATACATAGCCGCCAATTCTTCCAAAATCGGATCAAGACGGAATGAGCGATCGGCTCCGCTACGGGATCATCGGCGCAGGCACCATGGGGCAGGAGCATCTGCGCTTTCTCGGCCAGATCCCGGAGGCCGAGGTCGTCGCCGTGGCCGACCCCGACGCCGGCTCGCGGGCTGCCGCCGCCGCTTTGGCCCCCGCGGACGTTCAGTTGTTCGAGGACTATCGAGCCCTGCTCGACGGGCCGCCCTTGGATGCGCTGCTGATTGCGACCCCCAACCACACCCACATCGACGTTTTGCCCGCCGCGCTGGCGACCGGCAAACACATCCTCATCGAAAAGCCGCTTTGCACGACGATTGAGGACTGTCGGACGGCCGTGACCGCCGCCGCCGATCACCCCGGCGTTGTTTGGGTGGCGATGGAATACCGCTACATGCCCCCGGTCGCCCGGCTGATCGAGGAAGTACGCGCCGGCACGATCGGTAAGCTGCGCATGCTGGCGGTGCGCGAACACCGCTATCCGTTCCTTGCGAAGGTCGGCGACTGGAACCGGCTCTCGCGCAACACCGGCGGCACCATGGTCGAGAAATGCTGTCACTTCTTCGATCTGATGCGCCTGATCGTCGCCGCCGAGCCGACCCGGGTCTACGCATCGGGCGCCCAGGACGTGAATCACCTGGACGAGGTGTATGACGGCGAGCGCGCCGATATGCTCGACAACGCTTATGTCATCGCCGACTTCGACAACGGCGTCCGGGCGATGCTCGACCTTTGCATGTTCGCTGAAGCCTCGCCGGAACAGGATCAGGTCGTCGCCGTCGGCGACAAGGGCAAGGTCGAATCCGGCGTGCCGTCTTCGACGGTCGCCATCTGCCGCCGCCCCGACCAGGTCGACACCGTTCACATCGCGGTCGATGACAACCTCCTCGCCGCCGGCGCCCACCACGGTTCCACGTATTTCGAACATCTCGGCTTCATCCGCGCTGTCCGCGACGGCAGGGCGCCCGAGGTAACAGTGCATGACGGCCTGATGGCGGTCGCGATGGGTGTCGCCGCCGAGCGCTCCATCGCGGAGCGCCGCCCCGTCGACATGGCCGAACTCGGCCTTTAGCGAGTTCCGGTTACGCGACGGCGGTTTGCGGCTAGCTGTTGAGCTTGTCACGGAACGATCGAGTTATGCGGGTCGATGCCCACGGTTTCCGGTTCGCCCGGAAAGCCCCCGTTCATCGCGTCGGCGCGGAACGCTTTCAGTGTGCCGGTTGCGCCGTCCAGGTGCAAACACGCCTCATCGATGTTCTCCCGTCGTCACTTATTGTTTGGTGCCATACAGTTATGCGTGTTTGGTGAGGGTCAGCCTCTATGTGTTGCCTAGCTCCGCATAGATGTCATTCACCCGCACGACCCGCTCCGCCAGATGAAAGTAGCCGGTATAGGCGATGCTATCGGGCGTGACGTCATAATGATAATGGCCGCCCTCGGATCGCCCGGCTGTGCTGAAGAAATGCGTGTGCTCATGCGATGGGCGCAGATGTAGATCACCGCCGGTCGGATCGCCGGTCCATAGGACCGACATGCACATCAAGTCCGGTCCCATCCCGTTGTAAAACTGCAGGAAGTCCTGACGCGTCACTTCGTTGCGCTCTTCGTCATAGTATCTGAACGGAATGCGGTCGTAGTCCGGCGATATGTGCGCCCGCACCCGGCCGCTGCGGACCATGAAGATGCCGCCCATCCCGATCTGCCGCGCATCCCTTGAAATCGGTGTCAGCGCCAGACGGATCGCCTGGGAAAAGGACGGCTCCTCGCCTATCCGCGTCTGCACGTGGATCTTCAGGACATCGGCCGGCAGGCCGTCGCACGCATAAAGGTTGCCGAGGCCGCCATGCAGCAAGGACGAGTATCCCTCCAGAAGGCATTCGCCATCGGCACCGACCCGCGCAATCTTGCTGACGGACTTGCCCCCCAGTGTAACGCACGGCATCAACTCACCGCATCTTCCACCAGTTGCCTGCAAGGACGGAAAACCGGCCCCGAGTATCTTTGCATCGGGCCGTCGGCATGCCGCCGCAATCGCCGCGAGATCAAAGCTCGCATCGTCGCGCAGGGCAGGGTGGTGAGCGTACGGCTCCCCGCCGATTTCAATCAGAAACGGCCCGCCACCCAAGCTGGAGAAGGCACAACCGAACGTCTGTAGGTCCGGGCAAGGTTCAATCGAAACCTCGACGGACCGATAATTCTCTCTCAACCCAGCGGCCACAGACTCAGCCACAGTCTCCAAGGGCGGCACCCAAAAATCGGCCTCTTTCAGCTTGATCTGCATGTCGGGAACTACTCCGGGCGGCGCGAAAGCTTGGGAAGATGAGTTGACACCTGTCAAGACTGCCCAAAAAATCGCCAGTCACCGCCGGGAGATGTGATGAAAGACCAACCGACACTCGCTGTCATCGGCGCCGGCGCCATGGGCAGCCTGTTTGGCGGCTTGTTAGCGGAGGGCGGACTAGACGTAACCCTGGTCGACGTTTGGCCGGAACATGTTGACGCGGTCAACCGCGACGGGCTGAAGATCGCCGGTTACGGCGGCGATCGTTTTGTCCCTGTCAAGGCCACGACTCAGCCGGAAAACCTCGCACCAGTCGACGTCGTTTTCGTGCAATGCAAGGCGGCCTACACCAAGGAGGCGATCGCCAATGCTGCGAATCTTATCGGTGGTGGGACGGCAGTCATCTCTTTCCAGAACGGTCTCGGCAACGAAGAACTGTTGGCGGAGCTAGTCGGTGAGGAAAAGGTACTTGGCGGCCTGACGGCACAAGGCGCCAGCATGGAGGCACCGGGCATCGTCAGGAACTACGCTGAATTGCCGTCCTACATCGGGGAGATGCAGGGCGGGCTGAGCGGCCGCGCGACCCGGCTTGCGGAGGTTCTGACCAAGCATGGTCTGCCCACCGAAGCCAGCGCCGACATCCGCCTCGATATCTGGAAGAAACTGATGGCGAATGTGGCCGTGAGCCCGACCTCCGGGATCGCCAACTTGCCGGTCGGCAAGGTCATGAACGTGCCGGCAATGCGCGACACGATCTTCGCCGCCATCGACGAAGCAGCGGCGGTGGGCCGCAAGGTGGGTGTCGCCATCGATGTCGCGCAGGCCCGTGAGGTGCTCCTGAAGGTCACCGGTGACGGCGGCACCGGCGAGAACAAATCTTCCCTCTGCAACGATATCCTCAACCGCCGCCCAACGGAGATCGACTTCATCAACGGGGCAATCGTCCGGCTGGGTGAGGCGCATGGCATCCCGACGCCCGTGAACAAGACCCTCGTCGCCGCCGTCAAGGCGCTCGAAAGCCACTATTTGGTCTGAGGGAAGGCAAGCCGATGGACAATGACGGCTGGTATCGCAGTCCCGTCGATCGACGCGATCTGAAACAACTGATGCAATCTCTTTGTGACGCCCGCTCTGCCGCAGAGGGCCGCCGCAGCCGCTCGATGCCGCTATCCTTTCAACGCCCCGGCCAGCAACGCCTTGCCCAGCCAGCGGTAACTGAATAGTCCCAATACGAGTGGCGGCAGGATGCTCAACATCATTGCCGCTGCGGTCGCGCCCCAGAGCACCCCATACGAGGTGATGAAAAATGTGGAACCCACCGTCACCGGCATCGCGTCCCGCGTCGTCAGGATCAGCCCGAACAGAAACTCGTTCCAGGCGTAGACGAAGCTGAGGATCGCCACTGCCGTGACCACCGGGCGCGACAGCGGCACGATGATGTGCCGCACCACCTGGAAGGTGGTCGCGCCCTCGACGCGCGCGGCCTCGTCCAACTCCCTTGGAATGTCCTGCACGAAGCCGACGAAGATGATGATCGCCAGCGGCAGGTTGATGATCGTCGCGATCAGCGCCATGCCCAGCCGCGTGTCGAGCAGGCCGAGGAACTGGTACATGAGGAAGAACGGGATCGCCAAAATGATCAGCGGCACCGCCCGAATGTTGGTGATCACCGGCAGCATGCTCGTGCCGACCTTCAGCCGTACCATCGCATAGGCGGCCGGCAGGCTCAGCAGAATGGCCAGCACCGTGCCGCCCAACGCGATCACCGTGCTGTTGGTCAGCAACGCCAGGAAATCCAGCCGCTCACCCGCGAGTACCTGTCCGTAATGGTCGAGGGTCGGTGCAAACAGCCACACCGGTGGCGCCGCGTTGATATCAGCGGTCGTTTTCAGTGACGTCGCTAAGGTGGCGATGATCGGGAAGTTGAACAGCAGGACGACCACGACGAACAACGTCCAACGGGCTGCACTGATGAACGTCTTCACCTAGTGCCTCGCCGCAGGGCTGGATCGCCACGGCGCAAAGCGCCTCGCGATGACGGTTCTGCTGTTGTTCGTCATTGCGAGCACAGCGAAGCAATCCAGGGGACGCGCGCGCTGTCGTGGCACAACGAACACCGCCTCAATCCGCCCGCTGCACGTAACGCACCGCGACGACCAACACCGCCAACGTCATGACCAGCAGAATCATCGAGGCCGCAATCGCCCGCCCCAAGTCGCCACTGACGAAAAAGGTCTTGTACAGATAGATGCTGACCCCGGTGGTCCGCGTTCCGGGCCCGCCGCCGGTCAGAATGAAGATGTGGTCGAACACCCGGAACCCGTCGAGGAACCGGATGAATGCGGTGAGCACCAGGGCTGGCCGCATGTGCGGGAGCGCCACCCGAGAGAACACCTGCCAGGCATTCGCCCCGTCGATCCGCGCCGCCTCCACCAAATCGTGCGGCACGCTTTGATACGCCGCCAGCAGGATCAGGAAGGCGAACGGCGTCCATTGCAGAATCTCGATCGCCGCCACGGTCGCCACGACAAAATCGGGACCCAATAAGTTGCCGCGAAATCCAAGCAGCGTAAGGTATTGCGGGATCATGCCGACAAAGTCGTTGAGCATCAGCTTGTACATGACGCCCATCAGCGCCGGCGAGATCATCATCGGCAGCAGGAGAAACGCGATCAGCCAGCGCCGGTGCCGCAGGATTGGCTCGAAGGCGACGGCGAACAGCAACCCAAGCCCGACTTCGGCAATCGTCGTGATCGCCCCGAACCGCAGCGAAAAGCCGATCGACTTCCAGAAGCGTCGATCCTGCGCGGCCTCCAAATAACCGCCGATGCCGACCAGTTCCGGCGCCCGGATCGTTTCGAAGCTGATCGCGCTGAAGCTGTAGTAGAGGTTCGCGCCCAACGGAAAAGCGAGCATCACCAGCATGAACAGCAACAGGCCCGACATCAGCAAATAGCCGTCCCGTCGCAGCATCTTGTTCATGCGGGCGATCCCCCGGAACCATGATCCCAGACGAAGAAATGGAGGACGGCCACCGGCCGTCCTCCGAAGTTCCCCTGGGAGGGCGTTCGCTCTGCTCCCCGCCACAACCGTAGGGTGGGGAGCAGGCTCATTTATTCGGCGTCAATTCGCTTTGGCGGCTTCGATCTCCGCGGCGACCTCCGCCAACGCGGTGTCCGCATCGATCTCGTCTGTCCAATAGGCGGTGAACTTCTCTGCCATGGTCGTGTAGATGCCGAGCGCGTATTCGGTCGTGCCGCCGTTCACGACGTAGCCGTAATCGGCCGTGTATCGCCCGACCAGCGGGAAGTCCGGCCGCATGTCGGCCAGGCTGCTGAGGATCGCCGGGGCGGGTGGCGTGCCACCGTTGCGCGCGTAGATGTCCATCGCGTTGTTCGTCGACATCCAGTTCAGGAATTTCGCCGCGTCTTCCTTGTTTTGTGAGTTGGCGTTCATGCCAAGGCCGAGGCTGTGCACATGGGTCCGGTGGCCTTCGGACCCGGCGGGCAGCGGCGCCAGCCCGACCATGCCGGCGACTGCCGGGTTCGCTTCGGCATCGTTCATTTCTTGCGCCGCCGCGCTCCACTGCATCATTGTCGCGGTCTGTCCGCTGCCAAAGGCCGCGTTGGCGTCGCCATACTCGAAATTGATGCTGCCGCCGGGCGTTGCACCCAGATCGTAAAGCGTCTTGTAAAGCTCCAGCCCTTGCCGCGCCTGCTCCGAATCAATGATGACGTTACCGTCGGCGTCGAGCCAGTTGCCGCCGTTCGACACCATCGTCGACTGCCAGATCATCATGTTGAACAGCAGGTTCTTCATCTGCAGCACCGTGCCGAACCGGGTCGGGCTGTCCGGGTTGACCGCTTGCGTAAAGAACAGCGCGGAGGCGACATAGTCGTCCCAGCTCCATTCCTCCGGCGCCTTCGGCGATAGCCGCTGACCCAGATGCTCTTCGGACACGTCACCGTACCGGCTCTGCCAGTCAGCGTTCGACAACAGTTCGTCGATCAGGTCCTGCCGGTAATACATGAAGTGAACGCTGGTATCCGTTGGCACGCCGAACTGCTTGCCGTCATGCGCCATCGTCGCCAGCCCGGCCGCGGAATAGACGTCCTTCGCCTCGTCATTGACGAACGCGTCGATCGGGTCGAGGAACGGCGCGTAGCGGCCGAGCGAGTAGGTCGTGACCAGGTTCAGATCGAAATCCGTCGATCCGGCGGACAGGTCGGTCAGCATTTTTTCGAAGAATCCGTCGCGGCTGAAATAGATGACTTCCGCCGTGACGCCGTCTGCCGCACCCTGTGTCGTATTGTACTCCTCGATGATCTTCTCCATGGCGGCCGCTTCGCCGGCGCCCGGCCAGAACAGGATGGTGATCTCGCCGGCCCCGGCCTGTTGCGCGCCGGCGCCGAGCGCCGCCAACACCGCGGCGGCTTGTAGTGTGCGTTTCATCTGCTTCTCCTCCTCCAGTTATGCGGTCCTGACCGCTTCGGCGAACCAGCTTGTCATGAGGTCAGGGCGCGTGATGGCATTTCCGACCACAACCGCGAAGGCGCCTGCCTGGATCGCCGCGGCGGCTTGGGCGGGGTGACGTAGTCTTCCTTCCGCGACGACGCGGAGTCCGTCCTGGGCCAGGGCGCGGACAAGTTCAAGGTCCGGCTCCGCGGGCGTCTCGTTGGGCCCGGCATAGCCCGACAGCGTGGACGCAACGATTTCGGCACCCGCCGCATGCGAGGCGCGGCCCTCGTCCACCGTAGCACAGTCGGCGAATGCGATTGCGCCGGCTTCATGAATACGCGCGATAAGTGCCGCCACCGCGCACGGCCGCGGCCGGTCGGTGGCGTCGACGGCGATGATCGGCGCCCCGGCTTCGACCAGCCCGTCGATATCCGTCCTCTCCGGTGTGATGCGCACGTCGGAATCGGCTAGATCGCGCTTGATGATGCCGACGATCGGCAGTCCCGTCGCCTGGCTCACGGCCCGCACATTGGCGGTCCCCTCGATGCGCAAACCGGCGGCACCGCCGATCTCGGCCGACTTTGCCATGGCCACGACATCCTCGACGCGGTCGAGTGGTCCCGGCCGGGCCGGCTGGCAGGACACGATCAGTCCTCCCTTGATGGCCGATAGCGTGGCGCCGGTATCGTCAAGTCGAGCAGTCAATGTGGTCAGGGCCAATTCTGAAGAATTGCTAGGTAGTCAGTAGGCATAAAGCATCCCAGAATAATGGTCTAGGCGACCCAAGGACTTGCAACCGGCGCCCTGGTGCACAATGCTGCTGTCGCTCAGAGACCCCATCGGAAAATCGGCAATGAACAAGATCGACTTGCAGGGCCGCCGCGCGGTCGTTACGGGCGGTGCCCAGGGAATTGGCCGCGCCATCGCCGAGCGTTTTCTCGACTCCGGCGCCCAGGTCAGCCTATGGGATCGGGACGCGGACCTGGCCCGCGCCACCGCAGCGGAGCTGTCGGCGCGCGGCACCGTCGAGGTCGCTGCAGTCAACGTCGTCGACTTGACCTCGGTCGAAGCGGCCGTGTCGGCGACCACGGCAGCTCTGGGCGGCATCGACGTCCTCGTCAACTGTGCCGGTATCGCCGGCGCGGCGAAGAAGCTCTGGGAGTATTCTGCGGCCGAGTGGCAGGAGGTCATCGACATCGACCTCACCGGTATCTTCAACTGCTGCCGCGCCGTGATCACCGGCATGTTGGCGCAAGACTACGGGCGCATCGTCAATGTCTCGTCGATTGCCGGCAAGGAGGGCAACCCGAACGCGGCGCCCTACAGTGCCGCCAAGGCCGGCGTCATTGCGTTGACCAAATCCCTGGCCAAGGAAGTGGCGGACCATGACATCGCCGTCAATTGCATCACCCCCGCCGCAGCCAAGACCCGCATCTTCGACCAGATCAACCAGGAACACATAGACTACATGCTTGCCCGCATCCCCCGAGGCCGCTTCCTGAAGGTCGAGGAGGCCGCGGCGATGGTCGCTTGGATTGCATCGGCGGAGAACTCCTTCACCACCGGCGCCGTCTTCGACCTCAGCGGCGGGCGCGCGACGTACTGACCACCAACACACCTCATCCTGAGCTTGTCGAAGGATGAGTCAGAACGGGAGCAAAAGGAATGAAACTATTGCGCTACGGCCCGAAGGGCACCGAAAAGCCGGGAATGCTCGATGCCGGCGGCAATATCCGGGATCTATCGGGCCAGGTGGACGACATTGCCGGCGATGTGCTGACACCGGCCGGCCTCGACAAGTTGCGGGCTGTCGATCCGACCACCTTGCCCTCGGTTGACGGCGATCCGCGCATCGGGCCGTGCGTTGGCGCCATCGGCAAGTTCATGTGCATCGGCCTCAACTATGCCGACCATGCGGCCGAGTCCGGGCTCGACGTACCGCCCGAGCCGGTCCTGTTCATGAAGGCCACCAGCGCCGTATGCGGCCCGAACGATGATGTCATCATTCCCCGCGGGTCGGAGAAGACGGATTGGGAGGTCGAGCTCGGCGTCGTCATCGGCAAACCGGGCAAGTACATCGCCGAAGCCGACGCCTTCGACCATGTTGCCGGTTATTGCGTCATCAACGACGTATCCGAACGCGCCTTCCAGATCGAGCGCGCGGGCCAGTGGGTCAAGGGCAAGAGCGCCGACACCTTCGGCCCGATCGGCCCCTGGCTCGTCACCGCCGACGAAGTCGAAGACCCGCAGCAACTAAAGATGTGGCTCGAGGTTGACGGCAACCGTTATCAGGACGGCAGCACCGCCACCATGGTGTACGGCGTCCGCCACCTGGTCAGCTATCTCAGCCAGTTCATGAGCCTGCAGTCCGGCGACGTCATCTCGACCGGCACGCCACCGGGTGTCGGCATGGGCCAGAAGCCGTCACCCATCTACCTGCGGCCTGGTCAGACCATGCGGCTGCATGTCCAGGGTTTGGGCGAACAGCAGCAGACGACGGTCGCCGCGGACTGAAGGAGGAGCTTCCCCTTACTCGCCGATCATCGCCGCGACGCGGTCGAGCAGCATGTCGAAGTCGATCGGCTTGGTGAGATAGTTGTCGGCTTTCAATTCGATGCCGCCAATGTTGCTTTTCCGCTCGACCAGGGCCGACAACAGAACGAACGGCACGTCGGCATGTTCCGGATGTTCGGCCCACAGCGCTTCTAGCATCTCGTAGCCATTGAGCTGCGGCATCGTGACGTCAGTCAGGATGAGATCCGGCTTGTGCTCGAGTACCCGGTCGATCGCCTCCCGGCCATGGGCGGCCTCGACGACCTCGTAACCGGCGTCCTCCAGCTCAATGGCGATCAGCTTCCGCAGCTGCGGTTCGTCGTCGACGCAAAGGATGGTCGCCATTCACTTGCTCCTTTTAGTCCGGTTGGTGATCATGCCGCGGTGCGCGTCCCGTCTTCGCTGGCAAGATAGCCGCGGATCGGCAGTCGCACGATGAATGTGCTGCCCCGGCCGATGGCGCTGTCGACGGTGATCTCACCGCCATGCGAGTCGATGAGCCGCTTGACGAGGTTCAATCCGATTCCCGTCCCCGCGATCCCGGTCGCCGATTTGGCGCGGAAGAAACGAGAGAACAGTTTGTCCATGTCCTCGGGGTCGATGCCGATCCCTTGGTCCGTCACGCTGACGAAGGCCTGATTGCCGTCGCGCCAGCCGTGCACGATGATCTCCGGGGCCTCAGGAGCGTACTTCGCCGCGTTCGACAGCAGGTTTGCGAACACCAGCTCGAGGGCAGCGTGATCACCTTGAATGATCTCCGGCAGCGCCTCGAGATCCGCCGTCACGTGGTGGCTGGTCGTGATCCGTTGCTGCTGCTTGCAGACATCGGTGAGTAGCGCCCGCAACTGGCAGTCGGCTGTTTTCATGCGCAGCTTGCCCGCATCCATTTTCGCCGCTGACAGCGTGCTTTCCATCAGGTTTGTCATGCGGCGCACGGCCCCGCGTATCGTCTCGATACTTTCCATAATGTCCGCTGGGCTCAATTTCTTGAACCGGCGGACGACATGCTGTGCGGCGCTATCGATGATGGCGAGCGGTGTCCGGAACTCGTGCGACGCCATGGCGACGAACTGCCGCTGCATCTCGTTCAATTCTCGTTCTTTGTCGAGTGCTTGCGACAAGGCGTGGGCATGTTCCTCCAAATCCCTCGTCCGCTCCTCGACGATCCGTTCGAGCGCCAGCTTTTCGTTGGACATGGACCGCGCGGCTTCCTTCTCCGCCGTCACATCCGACAGCGCGCCGAAGGCGTGCAAACGGCCGCTTTCCCCGACGGCTGCGCGCCCGGAAATGCGCGCCCAGACATAGCTTCTCGAATAGGTCCGTAACCGCAGTTCTTGCGTGACCTCGCGCCCGTCGTCGGCCCGCAGGCGTTCGACGAATTGCCGGCCGTCCTCGAAGTCTTCCGGATGCACGAGGCTGAGCAGGCCGGCAGTATCGGTCGGAAACTCGTCCAACGGATAGCCGGTCACGATGCCGAAGCTATCGGATAATTCCAACCTGCCGAGTTTCGGATCCATGTCCCATAACACGATGCCGCCCGCCCGCGTCGCCAGGTCGAGCCGGGCGTGGGCGACGGCAGCGGCGCGCTCGGCGGCTTTTTGCTCGGTGATATCCGTCTGCACCTCGGCATAGCCGGTAATCGAGTGGTCCAGGTCCCGCACGGGTGTGATCGTCGACTTCACCCAGAAGTAGGAGCCGTCCTTCGCCCGGTTCTTGATCTCGCCATGCCATACGCCGCCATCTTCGACTGTCTTCCACATCTGCTCGAAGTACGACACCGGATGATGGCCCGAGCTCAGAGAATCGTAACTTTGGCCGATCATCTCCGAACGGCTGTATTTGGCGGTCTTGCAGAACCGGTCGTTGACGTAAGTGATCCGCCGGTCCTTGTCGGCGAGTGAGACGATCGCGTGCTCGTCGAGGACGAGTTTCTGCGCGACGAGTTCTTCCAGTCCCTCTTGAGTCTTCCGGATCGCCCCCGGCAGCACCGGCTGCGCGGTCACGGCCGGCTGCTCTTGTCGTTGTCGACGCTGCACGAGGAGGATACCCCAGGCGGTTAAGCCGTTCGTTCAACATTTGCGATGATGTCTTTCAGGGTATACGCGCGGATGTAGAAGAAACGTTAACCGCAAAACGGGAACAAAACCAGAAACAAACCATTATAAGGTACTAAATCAAAAGTAGCGAAATAAGGTCCCTAAGATCTAAGCGGGCCGATCCGGTCGAGGCGCAAACGGTGCCGCGGGTCGGTCAATCTGTACATGCCGCCGACCACCGCCGCGACCGCGCCGAGGGCCGTGCCGCCGGCGATCAGGAACATGATCAGGACTTGGTATTTCACGGCCTCCAGCGGCGCGACGCCGCTCAAGATCTGGCCCGTCATCATGCCCGGCAGGGCGACCAGGCCGGTCGCCGCCATCGCGTTGATGATCGGCATCAGCGCAGTGCGCAGGGCCGTTCGCAGCACGCCCAAGGTCGCGTCCCGGCGTGTCCGGCCGAGCGCCAGTTGCGCCTCCACCGCCGCCCGGTCGCGCACCAGCCCGGTGGTGAAGGTCTGCAGGCCGAGGCTGATGCCGGTCATCGTGTTGCCGAGGATCATGCCAAGGATCGGCAGGCTGAATTGGGGGTGGTACCAGGGTTCCGGCCGCAATTGCGTCGACAGGGCGAACAGCGTGACGAGGCTCGCCGCCACCAGCATGCAGGAGGTACCGAGGCCGTAGGCCCACAACCCGGTCAGGCGACGGTCCTGCCGCGCCATGATCTCGCGCCCGGCGAACAGGATCATCGCCAGCGCCGCGAGCCCCGTCCACCATGGCGACACCAGCTCGAACAACGCTGTCAGCACGAACCCGATCAGGGCGAGCTGCACGACCATCCGCACCGTCGCGATCCCCAGCACCCGCGTCAGATTGAGCCGCAACGCCAGCGACAGGGCGCCGTTGAGCGCGACCAGCGTGGCGGCGATCGCAAGGTCCCAAAAGGTCAGCTCGATCAGCGTCATGCGCCGGTCTCCCGCACCGCGCCACCCGCCACGTCGAGCACGCGCCGCGCCAGACGCCGGGTCTGGTCACGGTCATGCGTTACCCACAGCGCCGATCGTTGGTCCGCCAAATGCTGCCGGACCAACGTCTCGACCGCCGCCGTCGCCGCCGGGTCGAGCCCCGAGGTCGGCTCGTCCAGCAGCAACACGCGCGGCCGCTGGAGGAACGCCCGCACGAAGCCCAGCCGCTGCCGCTCGCCGGTCGACAGCCGGGCCACCGGGCAGTCGCCGCATTCGGGCGGCAGGCCGAGCGCCACGGCTGTGTCGACGGCCCCGGCCCAGTCGTCGAAGTGCGCACGCACCGTCTCCGCCCACCAGCCCGGCTCCGCCGCCACATAAGTGACTTGGCGGCGCCAGTCGGGACCGGACACCGCGAAGCGGTCCGTCCCGTCCAGGCTGACCGTGCCGCTGGTCGGATCGAGATCGGCCAGCGCCCGCAGCAGGATCGTTTTGCCCGACCCCGACGGCCCTCGCACGACGACGCATTCGCCATCTTCGACTTTGAGGCTAACCGGCTGCAGCATCGGCAGTCTGGCCAACCCCGCGACGGTCAGCAGGGCGGTCTCATCCCTGATACGTCCCTGTCATTGCGAGGCGGGCGGCGCCCGACGTGGCAATCCAGTCTGGATTGCTTCGCTGCGCTCGCAATGACGGGTAGGGCTCATCCGACGCTGCCGTTACATCACCGCGCCGGGGGTCCAAGGCGTGAACTCGTCCTCGCCGTAGCCAAGGGCTTCACTTTTTGTCGGCTCGCCCGAAGCCGTTCGCAGAATCAAGTCGAAGATCTGCTGGCCCTTGTCCTGCACGGTCGCCGCGCCATCGACGATTTCGCCGCAGTTGATATCCATGTCTTCAACCATGCGTTCGTACATCGGCGTGTTGGTGGCGAGCTTCAGGCTTGGCGCCGGCCGCGCGCCGAAGCAAGAGCCGCGCCCCGTCGTGAAGCAGCACACATTGCAGCCGGCGGCGATCTGCCCGGTGACCGAAGCCGGGTCGTAGCCCGGCGAGTCCATGAAGACGAAGCCCTTCGCCGTCACCGGCTCGGCATAGCGATACACGTCGACCAGGTTGGTGGTGCCGCCCTTCGCCGCGGCGCCGAGCGACTTCTCGAGGATCGTCGACAACCCGCCTTCCTTGTTGCCGGGGGACGGGTTGTTGTCCATCGAGCCCTTGTTGGCGCTCGTATAATTCTCCCACCAATGAATCAAGTCGAGCAGCTTGCCGCCGACCTCGTCGCTCACCGCGCGCCCGGTCAGCAGATGCTCGGCGCCATAGATCTCCGGTGTCTCCGACAGCACGGCGGTACCGCCATGCCGCACCAGCAGGTCCGCCGCCGCGCCCAGGGCCGGATTGGCGGTGATGCCCGAATAGGCGTCCGACCCGCCGCATTGCAGCGACAGGGAGAGATGGCTCGCCGGCACGGTCTGCCGCGTGACGTCGTTCGCCTTGGCCAGCATCGCTTCGACCCGGGCGATGCCTTCCCGCACCGTACGCGTCGTCCCGCCTTCCTCCTGCATGACGAGGGTGTGCAGCATGTCGTCGGGGTAGAGATTCTCTGCCTCCAAAAGCCGCGGGATCTGATTGGCCTCGCAACCCAAGCCGACGAGTAATACCCCGGCGAAGTTCGAATGCCGGGCGTATCCGGCAATCGTCTGCCGCAAATGGTCCATACCTTCGCCTTCGGCCGCCATGCCGCAGCCGGACCCATGGGTCAGGGCGACGACACCGTCGACATTCGGATAGTCGGCCAGCGTTTGCGGGTTCCGGAAGTGATCGCTGATGTAGCGCGCCACAGTGGCAGAGCAGTTCACGCTGGTGATGATGCCGATGAAGTTGCGGGTCGCCACACGCCCGTCGGCCCGTACGATGCCCTGGAAGGTCGCCCGCTCGGCCTCCGGCACGTAGGCCGTCGGTGTAGCTTCGGCGCCGATCGCATGATCGCGTTCGAACTGCCGGAACTCGATATTGTGGGTATGCACATGGTTGCCGGGCTGGATATCGCCTGTCGCGAACCCGATGATCTGCGCATATTTGTGGACCGTCTGACCTTCGGTCAGCGGCGCCGTCGCCACCTTGTGGCCCCGCGGAATGCTGTCGCGCGCGAACAGATTGGCCTCGCCCAGTGAGGAGCCGGGCTCCAGGTCGCGCACGGCAACGACCACATTGTCGCTGTCATGCAGGCGTAAGGTGGGACGTGTTTCCGTCATGCGTTTCGCTTCCTCGTTCGTCGCGGGCCGCCAGTGTAGCAGCCGGCGGGGGCGCCTGTCCCCGCCGGCCATTTGGGTCAGCCTTTCGGTTCCAATGTACGGAGATAGGCTACGATGGCGTCCAAGTCTTCCTCGGCAATGTTGGCGTAGTAGTAAAACGGCATGGGCGGTTTCAGCCGCGAGCCGTCCGGCCGCACCCCGGTTGTGATCACGGTCTTGATCTCCGCGTCTGTCCAGTCGGCCAGCCCAGTCGGCGTGATGTTGCTGGAGGTGCTGACCCCCCACGGGCCGTGGAAGCCGAAGCCGCCGGCGCCGCGCATGTTGACATGGTCCGGCGCACCGTTCGGCCCCGGCGGCGAATGGCATTCGACACAGTGCCCGGCCGGGCCGGCGAGATAGGCCCCATAGGCGACGGGGTCGCTGCGGTTGACGTCGGGCACCGTGCCGACCGGCGGGCCATAAGCCGGCGGCAGCGGGAACGGATACTCCGATGCGGCGACCTCGTTGCGCACCGGCGGCACGCTGCGCAGATAGGCGACGATCGCCTGGGCATCGGTGTCGGACAGGTCGCGATAGAGGCCGAACGGCATCGGTGGCCCGATCGTCGTGCCGTCGGGCCGCTTCCCTTCGCGGATCGCGACGATGAGTTGTTCGTCGGTCCAACCGCCGATGCCGGTTTCCAGGTCTGGCGTGATATTGGACGCGTAGGCGACGAACACGCCGGGCTCCGGCAATTCCTGACCGCCGGCCAGTTCCATATTCGGCAGCGGACCATCGGGCGTCTGCACGGTATGGCAGTTGCCGCAGGCAACGACGCCGTTCATCAGATAGGCGCCGCGTTCGAGCAAAGTCTCGGCGGCAACGCCACCGCTCACGGCGACGGCCAGCGCTGTCACGACCGTCATCCTGGTATTGATCACGTGGAGCCTCCCCAGTTTCTTGATTTGTCAGGGAAGCGTACCGAACCCAGCGGGCGGAGCCAATTGGGCGATGCGTACTCGTACTCGCCACACCAAGTCCCGGTCCTCGTCATCGCGAGGCGGTCCGTTGGACCGCCGTGGCGATCCAGCAAATGGCCAGGCCGGTTCTGGATTGCGTCGCTCCGCTCGCAATGACGGCATTGGCCGCACTCTTCACATGCCCCTCATCCTGAGCCCGTCGAAGGAT